>JACCDO011360896.1_pt1 | contig 16828 bp, 19 predicted proteins | sample 7446101 | NCBI WGS metagenome assembly JACCDO01 (sample SAMN15323440, study PRJNA562643) | freshwater metagenome | isolation source: river surface water | place: USA:Blue River Watershed | collected 2017-08-16 | reverse complement strand
GAAAAAATCACGGAGGAGCTGTTGGACACGCGGGATACGAGAGGAACCGCCCACGAGCACAATGTCATTCACTTTGTCCTTGGACATCTTGGCATCCCGCAGCACCTGCTCCACGGGACCCATGCATTTACGAAACAGTGAATCGCACAGGGACTCGAACTTGGCCCGTGTGAGAGTTGTGTTGAAATCCTGGCCATCCGCCAGAGAATCCACTTCAATTGTTGCTTGCGAAGAAGAGGACAGAACACGTTTGGCACGCTCACATGCAGTACGGAGACGGCGGAGAGCACGAGGATTGTCCTTGATTTCTACTTTAGTTTTGCGGCGGAACTCTTCCGCCGCCCAGTCGACAATGAGATTGTCGAAGTCCTCACCACCGAGGTGTGTATCGCCGGCCGTAGCACGCACCTCAAATACACCGTCTTCAATGGACAATAGTGAAACATCGAAAGTACCCTTTCTGTTATCGCATTGGCTCTTTATCCAATGCCTCTTATGGTTTCCCATAAGTTCAGACTATATCTTACAAGACATTATATTATTTTTGAATTCCTGGATTGTTTTTGGAAACACTATATGATATTTATAACCATTTGCTTCACACCATTTATTTGCAGCAGTTTCTTTTGCAGGTTGTTTACCTGATAATACTTGTTGTTTGTACCAACAATGATTATCTTTTAACTCTACCAAACACTTATAGAATGGTAATTCAAAGTCTACTTTATAAGCTTTCTTTGTTCCATTAAACTCGTATTCAATAGATGGACCATTTTTTATACCAATCTTATTTTCTTCACACCATTCAATAAATCGTCTTTCAGGTATACTTTGCCATTTAATTTTCTCACCATTTTTTAATCGTATTGTTCTAATTCGAAATGTTTTATTTGTAAAAGAACAATCTTTGCAGTAAATCTTAATCTTGTTTTTAACAATTTCAAGATCCCTATGACAAAATTGTCTTTCACAATTTTCACAATCAAATTTAACATATAATGGCTTTTCTACGATATTAAGTGATAAATTAACTAGCATAGGTGTATACCGTGTTTGATTCCATACTCGATAGTTTGGAATGTAGTCCCACCCTGAAAGATCCTTTACTTTTCCATTATTTACATCTTTTATACTATGTCGTATTCTTTCAAACTCATCTTTCGTAAGATGTTGCAATGTATATCGTGATTTAAACTCCACATCTTCAAGCTCCCAATCAGTATTCGATCGAATCAGATGATCGGAAATTGGCAAGCTTTTACTGGCTGGTTTATCTGACTTTTTATAATCACCACTAACCAACGCCTTTCCATTTATTTTCATAAATTCTGAATGAGCAGATGTCTTATCTTCATCACGATTTCTACATGCAATACAATACTTACCGTTGAATGATATTTTACGAACATACAAATTCAATGTAATTTCTTGAATGATGTTGCATGTTAGACATTTATATTTAACCAAATACGAATTATTTCTCGATATGGGTTTGTTATCTAACACAAGTTTGTAAATTGGTGTTTTAGTATTTGAGTATTTTGCTGCGATTAGTTGTAAGTCTATTTTTCCATCAAATGGTTTATCTGAATCTTTATTTCTCACTGAAACAATTGATTCGATATATTCTGACATCTTTGATAGACTAGTTTGTAGTTGGTTCAGGATATTCAAATTTATAGTCTTGCCTGTGCACTCGTGGAGCTATGCTCTAGTCGTTGAACCTTCCTTTACAGGCTTGGCTGCTGATTGTCCAATTTCATCATTTTTTGACCTTCACGATTATCTCCTTTAACAAGGACATTGCGTTGTGGTATGATGAACTTAAGGAGTTTCCAGCAATTCACACAGTTTTGTTTATACTCGGAAGCAGTTACTGTTTACCACCGAGATCGAAAATAAGTACCTGACGTTCTCCCTTGGCATCCTTCTTATCCAGACCGTATGCAATGGCGGCTGCAGTCGGCTCATTGATAATACGGAGCACATTCAAGCCCGCAATGGTTCCGGCATCCTTGGTTTCCTGACGCTGTGCATCATTGAAATAAGCGGGAACTGTGACCACCGCATCTTTCACGGGCTGACCCAGGTATGCTTCGGCGATGCTCTTCATCTTCTGGAGCACCATGGCGGACACCTCGGCGGGCGAAAACTCCTTCTCGCCATCCTTGGTTTCCACAGCAATCTTAGGACGTCCTTTGCCATCATCAAACACTTTGTAGGGAAAGTGTTTCATGTCCTTCTGGAGTTGGGCATCCTTGAACTCGCGACCAATCATACGTTTGGCATCAAAGATGGTCGATTTAGGGAAGGCGGCAGCCGCTGCCCTCGCAGCATCACCAATGAGACGTTCAGAATCCGTAAAGGCAACCATAGAAGGAACTGTGCGTGCACCGGTTTCACTGGCAATGATCTCGACACGATCATTCTGCCAGATGCCCACACAGGAGAAAGTAGTTCCAAGATCAATACCAATAACAGGACCGCCCATGGTTCTCGTATGCTCTACAAGACGCGGAACAGCTTTAGACTTTGTTATGTCGACTCATGGAAAAAAACAGAAGACACCTTTAAGTCCAAACAAATTTGGGATCGTTATAAAAAATTGAAATTTGATAAGGCGATGTGTTGGAGATGCCGGTTCCCTCACGTACACGTTTCCTTTCCTTCCTGTATTCCTTCCTTTCTGTTATTCCTTTCCAAATGGCATTCGTTCCTCGTCGTTCCCCTCGTCTCGCTCAGAAGGCTGCAAAGGCAGCTGTTGCCACTGCTGCCCCTCCTATTCCTGGCTATACCAGGGAAACCGCTCGTGAAGTCTTCCTTCGTGTTCGAAACAACCCGCAGCCTATTGATGCGGTAGTTAAGAATCGTTTCATTGCAGATGTAAAAGGATTTCTGGACGAGATTGAGGCAACCAGTGATCGGACATTGAAGGCCATTAGTATTACGGCCCTGGTTGAGTACATGATTCGGAATCCGGCCATGTTGGCCGCCTATCCCAAGCTTGGTGCTGTAGTACTCCTCAAGATGTACGAACTTGAGAAGGAAGCCATTGATCATCCTGCAATCAACAGGGGATTTCATGAATCGGTTTCGGATCTGAAGTACATTATCAGCTAATACCACCACAACAACCGCAAACCCCAACACAAACCCCCTAAATACACACAAAGATGGTTATCCATTTTTGTGTGGTATTCGAATCGATATTAGAATTTTAAAGGTATTAAAAAAATTGAAATCTTTTTTTATTTATATGAGGTCTGGTGGGGGTCCTTTCTGTTTAGTTTTCCCCTCCTTTCCTTCCCTCCTTTCCTTCCCTCCTTTCCTTCCCTCCTTTCCTTTCAAAAATGAGCGACTGGACCTATGTTGTTTCCAAAAGTGAGCTGAAGGCTGAAAAAGCTGCCAAAAAGGCCATGGAACTTGAGATGGCTAATGCAGCAGCCAAGGCAGCCAAGAAGGCCGCAGAGTTCCACAAGGCTGTTAAGGCGTTTAAGGATGCAATTGCATCTTCCACAGTGGACCTCAGCACCATTGTCGACATGAATGGATACCCCAAACCTGTTGAAATGGCCTGGCCAACTGTGGAAAAGAAGGATTCCTACATCCTGTCCGAAGTCCGTGGATCCACCAAGGGATGTGATCTGGTACCTGCGTATTGGAGCAAATACACCAAGGTTGTTAAGTTCCTGTCCGAGTACACAGTTCCTATTTACGACATCGAGTATGAGGAGAACCAGGACATGGGGTATGTTTGTGGGTACGAGGGACGATGCCCCTACACGGAGAGCATAACACTCAAGATCCTCACATTCGCAGGTAAAAACATCCCCGTTGTACATGTATACACTATGGATGTGGATGGTGTTCAGGCAAAGAACGTTGAATGCCGCTACGAGTATTCCTATTTGCCCTCTCTCACTCCTTTTGCTGAGCTGGAGTACTTCGGTGATATGGATTTTGAGGACGAGTGTTGGATCCGTTTGGCCAGTCTAAACACAGCCACAACCACCACAACCAAAACACAGTAATGGACTGCTCACAAGACTGCCCACTATCCGCCGATGAGTTCACAGAGGTTGATTTTGTTCTGCCCCCCAAACCCCCAAAAGCCCCTACAGAGCCCCCAAAAAAAGTCATCAACTGTTCCAATGCAACTGCTATTCAGCTCATACTCGAAGATAAAGAAGCATCCGAGTGTGTGGAATGGGCAAAAAAAGACAACAGATGGCGGCTTTTTTTGGACGATGTGCGACCCATGGATCATGCCCTGTCGACAGCTAAACACATTGTGGATTCTTGGGAAACCGCCTGTGCATCCAGGGCCAAATGGGGGAACATCGAAATCCCTACACTTGATTCCGATGATCCTATAACTGTGGGTAAACTTCATGCATATTTATCGGAAATCTTGGCAGCTCATCCAGAGTTTGCAGACGTTCCTATCCATCACGAAGAATGTCATGGGAACAGGGAAACAGGATGTGTAGAGTTTTTGATCGAAGAAGGCATTCTTGTCTTATCCTAAGTATGTGTAGGAATCCCTGGAGCCCCAGAAACCCCAGGAGCTCCAACAGGATGTTCATAACGAGCTTTGAAGTTTCCGCCATCTTGGGCAGATCGAACCGACATCATCTCCTTAAGTCGTGCTTCCATCTCTTTGGCCGCCTGGGAATCTGAAGGTTTTGCAGGAGCTCCTTGGAACTTGAAACGATTGATGGAACAACTCATTCTCTTAGGGGTGGTCAAACTGATGGTTTGCTTGCGTGAAAAATTGAAACCCGCTCACCCCTACATTTCCTACATCCGTCCTCAAATTCCCTTTCTACGATTGATCCTTCCCAAATGTCCCATCCTTCCCAGAAAGTTGTATACAATGCCTGCTTCGGTGGGTTTTCCGTTCCTCTTGAGGTGTTGCAGGAGGTGTTTCGTCGCTGCCCACCGAATACCGAGGAGGGCAAGGCGATCTTTTGGGCCCGCCGAACACTCCCTCTTCCTGAATCCACCTACACCTTCTTTGGTCCTTATGTACTCTTTTCCTCGGGAGAGTATGTAGGAGACTTGAATACGTTTGATATCTACACGTTGCGTTCATGTAATATTAATCGACTGAGAACAAACTCGCATTTCCAACAAATCCTTTCGGAGAAGAGACTTGTTGGAAAACCGGTGGATGATAAGACATTGTTTGAAATCGCCGAAGTTCCTTTTGGATGCACCTACACCATCCATGAAGAGGATGGAAAGGAACGGGTGGTCGTGGAAGTTCCTTGGAAGGCTGTTATCACTGATCTTCTATTGATCGCACGAGGGGGTGGAAAGACTAACAACCATCCATTGACTCTGGCTCTGTTGGAAGATAAATCATTGGATAAACATATTCTGCGCGATTAAACAGTTCTAATCTTTTTTGACCACGAGGTAAAGATGTCCCAAGATCAATTCGCCATTCGAGTTCCTACACCTCCCCCCTCTCCCCCTTTGGCCCCTACAGCGATTCGTCCACCTACTCCTCCTTTTATGCGAGTACGGGCTATTACTCCAAACCAAACATTTGAACATTCTGAAACAGGGCAAGCAACGCAAATAACGCAAACATTCCAAACCACACAAATAACCCAGACAAACCCCGATGATCCTTTACCCCCTACTTCCTTACAACCCTTCTCTTACAAACACATTGAATCCTTTCTGGATACCCAATACAACTCCGACAATTCCAACAAGTCCGTCATATGCGATATTATTGCGATGTATCTTAAGGGACAGAAGATACTCTACACGGAAGCCAAGACAGTGTGCGAGCAACGCATGAACTATCTGATGCTCCCTGCCATCTTCATAACCTCCTTGTGCACCATCTTGAGCCTGGTCCTCAAGGACCAGACCTATGGTGCCACAATTGTCAGTTCCTTCAATGGCTTCAATGCCTTTTTGTTGGCCGTCATAAGTTATTTGAAGTTGGATGCAAAGGCAGAAGCTCATCGAACGTCTGCCTACAAGTTCGACAAACTTCAATCGGAGCTCGAATTCAGTTCCGGTAAATCCCTCTTTACTACCATGACGTATGAGAATATGATAAAGATCATTAATGACACCGAGACCAATGTTAAGGACATTAAGGAAACTAATAAGTTTATTCTACCCGAGGACATTCGAATTCAGTATCCGAAGCTTTGCAATATGAATGTGTTTGCGGAAGTCAAACGGGTTCAGAACACCGAAATGGCTTTGACAAATCGTCTTAAGGATGTTCTGAATCAACTTCTAGATCCGACCCTGACTCTTAGACGAAGAGAGGAATTGAAGATGTTGGAGTCAAGTCTCACCCAAGACATCATTGCCCTCAAGGATGATTATCTCATGATCGATGACCTCTTTGAAGAGGAGATGCGGAATCAAAGGGAACGCCTTGGACGTTCTTGTCAACCCTTTGGCTGGCTGAAGACTTAGGGGGGTTCTTTGGGGATCCTTTGGGGGTTCTTGGAGGAGAGGGGGATGTTTGCAAAAGAATGGATTTCAAAAAGTCCGCCAAAGTTGGCCAAGGTCTGGCCAAAAAAGTTTCTGAATTCGAAGAAGTGAATATACCCCCAAGTTCCTATCGTAGATCCCCAAAGTTCTCTACATCTGATAAAAATATATTGTAATTGTTATACTTGGTGGGGTGAAACTATGAATGATTCGATGAAGAAGAGAGGAATTCGAGGGGGGATGTTGGAAGCCAAGGGTTTGCAAAAGTCCGCCAAAGTTGGCCGAGGTCTGGCCAAAAAAGTTTCTGAATTCGAAGAATGAAACATTCATCCTTCGAATCCCCAAGTTCTACCCTAAACATCAAAACTTCCTACATAATCGATTAATTATACTTATGTATTGTAAACAATTAACTTTGGTTGGGGAAGGGAAGTGGTTCTAGAAAGTCAGGACGAGGAGATGTGGGAGATCTAGGGGATGGATGAACTGTTGCACCCTCTTCGGATTCATCATCCGAGACATAGAGGCCTTCAGGTGTCATGTAAGGTTCCTTCCATCCAAGGAAATGTTCAACGGGCCGTTTGTCCTTGGGTGTATAGTAATGAATCCAGAGGCCACTTCCCCATCCCAGTTCGATTTCAAATACAAGCTTGAACCAACAGGCGGGATAGAGGGCATTGAGTTTGGTGAGGAAGGGAATGGGAGGACCCCATGCAGTCCGAAACTCCAGATCGCACACAGTCTCATCTTGATGAACAATCTGCATGTCAAATGCTTCCCATTTGGTACCCCAAACCTTGGAACAGTCTTCAGGAGGACAGGGGACGAAGTGTTGGAAACTCAGGTTGTGCTTCAGAAATTCGGCGATTTCCTCGGCAGCACCGACAATACGGAGGGAATTGAAACAGTAATTCGGCATGTTGGAAATACAAACTATTCTCAACATGCTTATCGGGCTTTCAAGTTTTTACCGGCCACTCCATACCTTTACGACAGGATATTCGGAATCAAATGTAGGGGATTTGGAATCTTTTTGAAACTGTCGAAATGTATAGGAATAATGGTCTTTCATATTAAAAATACAACCATAATACGAAGGTGTTTCGCGAAGGCGTGGTTCTTCCATATAACACAATACAGCAAAAATACGTTCAGCAGCCATACGCATATCGCGTGTCTTGACTACATCTAATGCATGAAATAGGGTATACTTTTCCTGGAGCATATGTAAGAAATTCCAGGATATAATGGACTGAACTCCAAAACAACCATGCCAGTCTCCCTTATTGTCGTATGCCTGTTGAACACGTGTATTATTTTTGAGTGTTCGAATGACGTCCATTTCATTCTTTGGATTATCAAACGCATGTGTATCAAAATGCCATAAAAACCTGACAGTATTTGTAGGAATTTCTATCTTTCGATTTATAAATGTACTGTCATGGACAATAACAGCAGTTTCAAATGGATGATTTTTGTGAAAGGCATAATAGGGGAGTAGTTCACCTCTTCCTGGATACTCGGGATACGATTCAAACGTACAGTTGACTGTATTTGATTCTCGTTCTTTGTTTTTTGGATTGAGTACAAACTCGGGACGACTATTGTCATCAATGACAATAATCGGGTTTGTATGGTACTTGCGAATGTATGTATATGCTGTCCACCAATATTCCATGGTTTGTTCATTGTTCATATGGTGTATAATGTAGAACCCAAATGGTGTTGAAGATTGATATCCTTCCTGTATAGTATGATTACGAATAACAATTACGAGTATAGAAATTAAAATCAATCCAATAACAATTGTGAATAGTTTCATTTTTAGTTATTGAAAATATTTTTATCATGCCATAGTTGCCAATAATAGGATTGAGTTCCATTCTTTGCTTGGTCGTCGCGATAAGTAGGATATTGTACAATAATTACTTCGCGATTCTTTGTTTTGTCTACAATAGCATGTTTGTTAGTTTCCACTAATTCAAAATGTATAATAGTATTTGGGACTGTGTAGTTTTCATCTTTCATGACGGCACCTATTGCACCAGGACCTGTCGGCCAATGTGGATCAATCCCGTAAGTATTTGTTTGTATATCTTTTATAATTTTATCAATACATTTTTTAACAATTGGTTCTTTTTTCTTAACAATATAAAATCCATTAAACACCTTATCTTCACCGTCGTTTTTAGCAAACATCGTTTCATTTAGTGATGTATATTCTTTAAGAGGCTTAACCGTCTTGAATTTCATATCCATATATACACCTCCATATACATACGCAGAACAAAGACGAACTAAATCGGCTTTATATGCATGTGGTTTCAATTTATTAAACGCATCTACTGCATCTTGTCCAAAATGTTCTTGTAAGAATGGTATAGAATTTTCTTCATTAAATATGTAAAATTTAAATTCTGGATTATTTTTTGCATTTTCTATAACTGTATTGTACATTCCGGGCATTACTTTGCGTGTGTGCCAATATTGAAGTACATTACAAGGAACATCTTTTACATTTTGTGGCGATTTAGTAGGTTCTATTATTGTAGGAAGTTCCTTTAATTCATAATCTTCAAAAAATTCCCTAGTTTGAATACTTAGTTTAATAGAAATAAGAAGGATTATAAGTATACCAATGCTTACTATAGCAATCAGAGGTTTTTGTTTCATTTTACTGTAATGCCATATTTTAATTTGGTTGGATGAATTGCTTTTACCCGGAAGAAAATAACACATACATATGTAAAATGAGAAAAAACACCAGAATGTATATATTCGGAATAATTATTAGTATAGTTATAGTATGTTGTATCTACTATAAATATAGTCGGAATAATCGGAAAAGAGAGGGGTTTTCATCAAATTATAAAATCTACATAATTATAACTACATGTCTTCTTGAAAAAGATTGGGAACGACGGGAAAAACAGTATAGAGAAGGAATTCAAACCATGATAGATTATATTTCAAAAAATACTACATCCCATGAGGTGATTCCAATTATTGTTGAAAACAATTCAAAATCTGAACATACATTTCTAGATGAATTTGGTATACCCGTGGTATACACACATAGCAATAATATTGAGATGGTGAATTCGAATCGATCATATATTGGAAAATTTGAAATAGAGGATATTAAAGCGGTTATAGAAAAATTTAATATTCGTGATGAAGATTATATAATTAAGTTTACCGGTAGATATAAGTTAGATAAAGACTGTGAGTTTATGGATACATTATTTAAGTCCGGTGATAAATATGACGCAATTGTGAAATTTGGTGATTTTATGAGTCCATCCTCAAAAAAGATGGCGAATAGTATTACCGGATTGATTGGTATGCGATGCGAATATGTTAAGAAAATATCCTACAATAATCAATCAATTGAGCATGACTGGGCAAATGTTGCTATGCAAATTCCAGATGAACGCGTATATATACCCAATACATTGGGGTTATATTTATGGCCTGGTATGGGATGGGGGCCGATGTCCAATATAACCGATTATTTTCTTGTCTAAGTAGAAATGGCAGTAAATCCTGCGACAAATCCTGTGCTCACCCTGGGAGTGAAAAGCCTTACGTTATCCTGGACTAACTCAACATCATCAGGTGCTACACATACTGTGTATCGATCACGTGGTGCTTGTGGAACCTATGTTCCTGTTGCCTCCGGAATCTTAAGTCCTTACATAGATTACAGTGTCTCGAGTGGTGAAGTATATGCATATTATATTCAAGCAACTGTTGGTACTTCTGTAAGTACAACAACTAGACCAGTTTCTCTACAGTTTGTAGGAAGTTTGGATCAATACAAAGAGAGTTTAACAAGTCAAGAGGCCCGAACAGAACAACGCGGTGGAGTTGTGGTGTATAGTAGTGGCGTTGCATCTGGTAGTGGTGAATATCAGCGTTTACAACAACTTCGTGGTAAACTATTTCTGTGTGGCAAATAATTATATCCACTTACAACGTTCATTTGAAAACTTGCCACGCAAATGGGATTCAAGATATCCCCGTTCGTTCCCTCGCATTTTTAGAAAAGGTTTACGAATTGCGGGATTTGTACAAGCAGCTTCAAAGGATTTTTCATGATTCCATCCGTTTTCAATGAGGTATCGATACGGTCCTTTTTCGGTCGGCCATATCTTCAACTTGCTAAGAGGATACTTATCAAGTTGTAGGAGTTTACCAGCAGAATGATGCATGGCCAAATAATCCGGGCAACACCAGTCCTTCGTATCAAGACCCCGTTTCACCAAATCGTCGACATAAGCACGTGCTGAATCAAACTTCATGAGTTCCAAGAATTCCTTAAGCCATTTTTGGACAAAAGGACTTCGTGGGGGTGCCGCAAAGAACCAATTCTCCAACACGGGTGCTCGCCCAGGATGATTGCCGAACTCAATCGAAAACACATAGAGCTCCTTGCCAGGTTCGTCCCACATCCATTCATCCAGGGATTGAAACATGAGATTCGAGGAATCACACCAGACTCCTCCATGTTCTGCAATCAAGTAACATCGCAATAAGTCCGCAAACCGCTGGGGCATATCATTGAATCGCGGATGATTCGCTATTTCATCAGGTATTTTGACATAGTCCGTATAATTCTTCTTGTTCAACATACGAATTTCATAGGAGGGGTTGTACTTTTTCCAGGATTGCATACAGAGTTTTACAGCCTCAGGCATTGTTTCGGGATTGTCCCAATACGACCAAATGATCTTAGGTACTCCTTGGGATTGAAAAGGTTCCTTTTCACCGCGACATATACTTACACAGAAGGCAACCACAATTCCAATAAAAAGTATTGTCAGAAGAATGGACTTTGTTCTTTTGTTCATCTTATAGAGGACCCATGAAATAATGAGGTCTAAATCGGGCATCGCGATGCGATATGTAGGGAATTCCTTAATGGCTACTAAAACACTGCTAACTGTTGTGATTCATGGGCAGCAAACATGGATCCGAAGTGTGCTGTTGGACGCCGAGCCGGATCCGAATGTACAACAGGATCTTAAATTCTACTATGAAGTACTTCTTGGCTTAGGAGAAGTAGGGATCGAGTGTCGGTATCAACAGGTTCCTGAGACGTTTTTGGTGTCTTTGTTGGGAGCTTCGACAGAACTTCCGCGAACCTTTCCCAGTTTTGACAAGGAAGTAGGATTCGAAGAGGAGCAGAAGAAGTATTTGGCCCTGATTGATCGTGTGGCGGAAATGGAGCGTATGAGGGCGGAATGTGGGGTTGCCGGTTCAGTGGAGGTTCCCAAGACGGAAACCGCAGATTCCTTTGGCTGGCATCCAAAACAGCCCCCAAAATACCAGGCATGGGTACGGGAGATTTTGGCGGCAATTCATACGGAAAGTGCGATGTGGAATGAGGATACAACGGCGATTCCGGATGATCATACGATTGCCTGGATTCTAACACCGATTGTGGGTGATGTACGGGAAACAAAGGGATGTCGTATCCTAACAGATCCGACCCTCGGCAAGTATTGGTCGACACGTGTTGGAACTGAGTTGTATCCGGATATTGCGGTATGTCGCAGATTGTCTACGGTTCGTTGGCGTGTTAACAATCGTCGATCGGCCGATCTGGCTCGCGTTGCAATTGAATGGTATATTGAGGCACAAGTGTTGGAAATGGGGTCCACACCTGGTGTGAGCCCGTGGATTCAACGGGCGGACGAAGATCTTGCAAGTGTCTTAGTCCCCTTTCAGAATTTGGGACCTCGACAAACCTTTGCTCGACCGGATCGTCCTCGGATGCCTGAGGAAGAGGAACGTAAACATCCACTTACCACGATTCTCCACAGTCTCGAGGGGACTCATGTTCTTTCCGAATTGACCAACACAGATGTATATCCACTCAAGGAAGCCCAGTGGGCCAAATACTTACGGCATGTCTTTCGGATGTATGGAATTGGTGTTGATGTGATTGACGCCTATTGGTCGGGTGTCGAAGATGTTATTCGCCTGTGGATTCGAGGGGGACAAGGAGTGGATGTAGGGAATAAGGCATTGTTTGAGAAATGGGAGGTAGTATGGGAGATGATCTTTCGGGGTCGAGAGTCAACACCAAACGCAACAAAGTTCCAACAGTTCCTGGATACTCTGGATGCCCATGATCCCATTACGGTGTTGGGAATGCGGAGTGGACAGAAATCGGAAATTGCCAAGATATGGATGGGTATGTTTGTAGAACGCGAACTGGTTCCGGATCCGAAGAGTTCCCTAAACTCATCTGTATTGTACGAAGCGGTTCGAAACTATGTCCTGCGGTTTTTACCGGAATCCTTTGCGGATCCTTTGCTCAAACCGGCCAATATTGGGCCGTATTTGGCAATTATAGGGCATCCTGTTAAGCGAAATAAACAGGGTCGTGTTGTTCCAGGATTACGGTATAAGAATCCAATTGATTATATGCCCAATGCATCTCAACCTAAGAAAGATCCGGTATCGATTTTGGAGGTTATGCAAAATGAGGCGAAAGACGACACATTTCACATTGTCACGGGACAGGAAGTACAAGCGATCTGTCGGAAACCTGAGAAGGCCGAAAAAGTCGAAAACCCAAAACGGGTCGACGATACGATTCACTTAGGAAATTTATAATCCTACGGCTTTGAGGTCAGACGGTGTTGCATTGTAATTGCCTTTTTGTATCATTGAGGCTTTGTACATTTGTTTTTTAACGCGGTCCTGTGTGGCCTTGAGGTCCTGTTCATTTCGAAGAATCGCAATGGTCAGGTCTAATTCACGAAGGAGGAGTTGTTGGGCGGCGGAGATGAGTGCAGGTCCGCGAAGGGTTGCCAAGGAGTGTGATGGGGAAGAGGTTTGGAATCCTTCGGCACGATTGAGTTGTTTGTTGGCAAACTCAAGAGCAATTTGGACTTGTGTGGATTTTTGAACTTGCAGAAGAACTTCTTGGTTGTCTAAGAGGGTTTGAAGTTCCTGGCAAGCAAGTCGAAGATTTACATCATCTTCGCTGTCAGAAACAACTTCGGATTGAAAACACTCCAACATGGGAACCAGGGAGTTTCGAATGGATGCGTATACACGGCGATTTTCGGCAAAGGAGCTGGCGGCTCTGGACTCACGAGCCACCCTACGTTTCTCTTGTTCTTCCTTGGGAAGATCGTATTCCGATTCATCGGTTGGTGCTGCCCGTGCTCCAATATATCCTTGTTCTACATCCTTAACAATGGAACATGTGGAGTCCGTTTGGTCCAAAACAATTTCGGCATTTTCTTGTAAGCGGGAAATTGCTGCTTGAATTTGGCCAAGGATAACAGGAACGGTGGTTCCCACTTCGGATCGAGATTGAATTGCTCGAACAGCCGGTTTTGGGTTTGTAGGGTTTGTAGGGGGAGCAGGTTGAACTGGTTTCTTCATTTCCTGGGCCAACTGGGCTTGAAATGGTTCATACGCGGCGGATGTAGGATATGTAGGTTGATTCGCCGCAGATTGGGCAATCGTACGGAATACCACAAAAAGCCCTGACGCCAGAATTCCCCACAATAGAACTGGAACAATTCCGATCAAGAATTGAACAACCGGTTGCCATTCAACTGGCCAGGCGACTTTTTGAAGACCAACAGATCCTCCATAGAGTATGGATGCCGACATAACTAAATACAGTATTTGTTGGGCAAGTGGTGATAGTTCGGTCGCATCGGAACCATTCAAGCGTCCAAACAACGTAGATAAAATGGCGATACAACTAACTGCCATAACATAGGTTTCATAGGATAGATTGATTGTGTAGACAAGAAGAGTTCCTAGTATAAATACTGCGGCAAATCCGAGGACAACAAGGCGAAAACTGGGCGGCGGAATCGTCGCGTCATAGGACATGTAAGGAAGTCCAAGAATTGTAAATACGAGAAATGCGGATCCTAGAAAGATGGGGGCTTTGTAGACTTGAAAAAACTCCGATTGAATTTTATCATATGCAAAAATGATAAAAGCTGTAAGGGATAACACTGAAAGTGTTATGGACGCTACTGTGGATAAGGACATTATCACCACACTCTATGGATTCTAAAGTTTTTAACAATAGGAATATCAAGAAATGAATCGATACCGCGGATTTTGTAGTCAGTTGGGAGGAGCAGTTGTTTCAACGGAAACATGTTGTGCAACTCTGCTTCCTACATCTACAACAACCGCCCATTCAACACTTCCGGAATCCATACGAATTCGGAATGAATTGTGCAGGCCATATGTGTATGTTCCTCCTGAAAGGGGATCATCGTGTTCAGCAGTATTTGCTGGTGGAGATGATGTAGGAGGTACAACGGGTACAATGGGTGCAACAGGTGCATCAGGAACAAATGCTGCAATTCCGGGACAACCTGTGTATATTGATGCGGCTATATTGGTTCGCACAGTAGCTGCATCAGAGACAACGGCATTATTGGCTGCACAGACGTTGAATGCTGCAACCGATGCAACAAACCCGGATACGCGATTTGCACAATACTTTCCTGAGCAACCACCGGCACCAATGTCAAAGATATGTCCAGAACGCTACCCGAATCCTGCACCGGTACGGGATCGCTTTTGTATTCCTCAGGGAACCTTTGCTCCCTCAGTTCCTACATCTTAGCCCGATGGTGCGTTTAAAAATCATGTACCATGAAAGAAGATGAGTACTAACCGTGATGCAAGTGAGACTACCCGTCGTCGTGCTCAATTAGCATTATATACGTATCGTGTTGCTAATTCTGGCGGTGTAAGACCCGAACAGGTGGCTAACAGCATGAACTTGGGGCCTACCTCCACTGTTCCTTTGAATGTCTATGTGGGTGCCCAGCTCATTGGACAAACCAATGGTCTGACAACTTGCGGATGCACAACTTCTGTAACCCTGCAGGGATACGATAAGAAATCGCCGGCTTGTTAATAAACATGCGAGGAAAATATACACTGTTGGGAATCCAGGATTTCCTACAGTGTATTAGGGCTATCCAAACCACTAAAATTAGTGGTTTGGATAGCCCTAATTGCTCTTTTAGTTGTCTCCAATCTTAGTGGATTGGAGACAACTACAGTGTATAATAATGATAGAAGAAACATGCGGAACCACTCGGACTTGAACCGAGAATGTCAAGGTGTACGGGCCTTGGATTTTACATTTAAACTATAACTCCTGGTTTCTTTGGAACTTTTTCGGGTTCCATTCGGGAATCTGAAATTTATTTGAGAGCCGCACGGCAGATCCAGAAGTAGGTCATTCCGTGCAGGAATTGAACAGCGGCCATGAAGAGAAGAGCCAGGGAACCGAAGGAACCGAGCTTCTTGTAGGAAGTCAAGAGTACACTAATGGCAAGAATGGCACCCAACAAAGAACCGGCAAGATAGACGTAGCACCATGTCGGGGCCCAGGTGGGAGGAGTTAGCAGATCGAGCATCTTTTACTAAGAGAGGGAGATTTTAGAATAGGAAGTCCTCTTGCGAGTTTTTCGTCTACCACCTGTCATACCAGCCTCCGATTCATTGAACTTTTTTCGGTAGAGTTCATACCATTTGCGATACTCAGCATTCTCACCTTCCTCAGGCACTTCCGCTAATCCCAAGGCAATCCGAACTTCGCGAGGATAAAGTTTCACACTGCATTTATTGTCCCCTTCTTGACTGTGCGCCCAGCATTTCAGGTGTCCTTCATCTATTGGATTGACACCAACTCTCTCAAGCCAGCCAACAAAGCTCTCTCGTGAGATTTGTTGGCCTTTCTTGTCATGCATGTTTCCTTCATGGCGGAATTGAATAATATCCTTATCCGAAAGTACCGTGACATTTTGGAACTCCTCGGTTTCTTCAGGATGCACAATGGGATCAAGATGTGTTGCAGGTGTTGGGACATTGGGTGCTTGTGAAACTTCTGTTCCTTTCTTCGCATTTTCAAGAAAAGCATTGTTAGGAATAATCCAACTCTTTGTTTCCATATCTGGGTTTGTTATAAGAGGTGCATCCCACATTGCCTCAACAAGCATTTCCTTTGCTTTCTTTTCGCTAATTTTGTTAATATATTGAGGTGTGTTGAGTTCGAAGGCTTTTTCACGAACCTTTTGAAATCGCATGAATTTTTCTTTCAGACCCCCACCCCCACTACGAGTTGCACAGGATTCGTCAAAAACCTTAGTGGGTCCATGCGTTTTAGGCTTTCCATCTTTTGCTAAACCCAATTTATAATGTTCAAAATGAGAACCAATACCATACCCAATGCGACCACAAATGGTGCACCAATGTATTGCGTTATCCGATTTGTAGAGATCGTAGAGACGTTTGTGATAGAATCCAGGTAGACTCCTACAGTTATGTTTCATATGCATGCAGCCTG
>JACCDO012003185.1_pt1 | contig 16843 bp, 15 predicted proteins | sample 7446101 | NCBI WGS metagenome assembly JACCDO01 (sample SAMN15323440, study PRJNA562643) | freshwater metagenome | isolation source: river surface water | place: USA:Blue River Watershed | collected 2017-08-16 | reverse complement strand
CTCATGTAGCCCGAAGGACGCTTGTCTCTGGCGTCGGTTAGAAATGACCTTAATTTGAAAAAATTTTCTCTGTTTTGATAAAGGGACGTGCCTTTGTAAAACTTTGATTCTAGTTTCTTAAAAAACAATTCCTGAGGCTTTGGGCCTGCTGAGGGGCCCATAAACTTTAAGCTTTCTTGCTAGAAGAAGCAGGAACTAAGATTTCAGAAGCGTTAACAGCAACGCCAAATCGAAGGCTTGGAATGGGTCCAGACAAAGGAAAAGAGGCAGTTGTGCCGTGATTTTCTTTTTTCCTTTTGGACTTGTTTCCGAACTTACGAGTTTTACAGTCGCGTTGAGTTTTAGTTTTTCCAAGACGTGAAGACATAGTTCCCCGTAGATAGGCCAATTTTAAGGGGCATTCAAGCCCCTTTTTTTGAATTTAACGAGCCGCAGTCTCTAAGTCTAAAAATTTCCCAATTCCGTAGTGTAATAAGTTGGGTTGATAATTCTGCAGTCGACCATGGGTGATTTTGTAATCCATGGAATGGAAGAAATAAACAATGGGGGCTTCCTCGGTTAAAATGTCGACCATCTTCGATATTTTCGCACTTCTTTCTACAGAGGGGGCCATAGGTCTAATTTCTTTGTATAACTTGTCGTACTCTTTGTTGTTGAAATTCGATGAGTTAGGGCCAGGAGCAGCGTTTTCAGAGAAAAAGTTTTGCAGAAAATTCTCGGGGTCCGGATAGTCTCCGGCCCAGCCACCTAGTATCATTTGAAAACGCGAAGTTCGCAGTTTTTCCAGGGCCTCAGGAAAAGAATTGGCCATAATCTGGACTTTGACCCCGATTTTTTCATAGGCGTCCATAATAAACTCTCCAAGTTGTCTGGGGGTTGTACCAGGACCTCGAAGGTCAAAAACTATCGGAGCCAGTCCCTTGCCATCGGGAAACCCAGCCTCTTTTAAAAGAGATTTGGCTTTTTCGATGTTGAATTCATAAGGATAGCTCTGAGATTTGAGCATAGGTTCTAAGCTAGGTGGAAAGGGGGCATCCGCTAAAACGCCTCGATTGTTATATAAAATTTCGAGTGCGCGTTTTCTGTCGAAGGCGTGAGCTAAGGCTTTTCGAAGTTTTGCGTTTTTGCCTAGCACGGGGTCTTTCATGTTGAACTCTAACCACCAGCTCGTGAGACTCATAGCCTTGTGCAATTTAAAGCCCTGCGCCGCGAGCTCGGGTTTAATGTCGCCATTTGCGCCGATAGTGTCTGAAAAATAATCTTTGGGCAGCGTGGTTTCGTCGAGTGTTCCAGCCATCATTTTTAACCAGCGAGGTTGTTCTTCTTTGATAATGTCCCAGCTGACTTGGTCGACAAAAGGAATCTTTTGGCCTGCTCGGGCTAAAAGTCCTTTTGTTTTGGCTAGGTCGGTGCCATCTTTGGGATATAATTCCTCTCTGAATTTTGGGTTTTTCTCGAGAAGAATTTTAGATCCTCTCACCCACTCTTTGAGCTTGAATGGACCTGTTCCTACAGGATGACTGGCAACTGTGGTTCCATATTTTTCGACAACTTCACGCGCCACCACCGAAGTGTGTGTCATGGATAGAATTGAGAAAAATTGTGGCATCGTATCTGTGAGGTCAATTTTGAGAGTGTGAGAGTCGACAGCCGTTAAACCTTTAATGGGTTTTTCAAAAATTTCATCTCTTTTATTGGCGGGGGCCGCTTCCATTTCGTTTTTCCACTCGCGGAAACCCTCGATAACTCCGTCTAGCATCCACGAATTTGGAGAAACAACTCGGGGGTCGCCAATTCTTTTCATGGAATAAACAAAATCCTGGGCGACAACTTCGCGACCTATACCGTCTTTGAATGCGGGATCGTCGTGAAACAAAACTCCTTTTTTAATTTTAAATACAAAAGATTTCTGACCTGTTTTTATCTCGGGAACAGACTCGGCCAAAGCGGCCTCCCATCGACCCATTTCTCCTAGGTAGCTGAACGAAAGTAGGCCATCAAAAATGTGCCCAATCATTTCGCCAGAAATAATATCACTCGCTGTGGCTGGATCGGCAGATTTAACATCGTCAGAAAACGCGAGCCGTAAAACTTTAGGTTCGGTGCTTTGGGTTTTGATGTCTGTACCCGTTTTTTTTGTGCAGCCTATGAAACCCGCAACTACGAGTGTTAAAGCCAGTGAACAATATTTTAAGCGCATTTTCTCTCCTTAGGTTTTCTGAGTCGTAACTTTGTAACGATCCGTAAAAAAATCTTTGGGTAAAGGTATTCCTTTGTCCCGAATTGTTTTTGCAAATGTAGGAACTATTCCGTGGCATTTAAAAGAACCTTTGCCTGAATCGCCCTGAGGGTCCCACGAAAAAATATCTTGCGACAAAATCACGTCTCCCTCGAGGCCGCCAATTTCAATAACTTCGGAGACTCTTCGTACTCCGTCGGAATCTCTTTTGATTTGAACAATAACATGAACCGCTTCAGAAATATTTTGCCGAATAACTTTGAAGGGCAATTCGGATTCGGCCATTATCACCATGGTTTCGAGTCTTCTTAAAGCCTCTCTGGCAGAATTGGCGTGAAGTGATGTTAGGCTTCCATCGTGACCGGTATTCATGGCGGTCAAAATATCAAAGGCCTCGGGGCCACGGCTTTCGCCAACAATAATTCGGTCAGGACGCATTCTAAGAGCCTGTCGAACAAGTTCTCGAGCTCCGCAGTTGGATTGAATTTCGAGTCTAACCCAATTGTCGAGTTTAAGTTGCAGCTCGAGTGTGTCTTCAATCGACACAATTCTTTCGTGGGCCGACATAAAAGACGATAGAGCATTTAGCGAAGTCGTTTTTCCGCTTCCTGTTCCACCACTTACTATAATATTTAGCCTGGCTTGCACGCAGGCACTCAAAAAAAACGCCACTCGTTCGTCCCAAAATCCTCGTTGAATCAAAGTTTGTGGGTCAAAAAAAGTTCTGTTTTGCTTCCTGATAGTAAGGCTCGTTCCATCGGGTGAAATGGGTGGTATCGTGCAGTGAATTCGAATGTTCTCACCTACGCGACCATCACAATAGGGGTTTTCGGCGTTGAGTTCTTTTCCTAAACTTCTTGCCAATTGTTGAGCCAGATGAAGGACGTCTGTTTCGGAGGCAAAAGATATTGGTGTTTTTTTTATGAGACCCTTAGATTCGACAAAAACTTTTTTGGCTCCGTTAATCATAACTTCAGAGACGCTTGGGTCATCGAGCAAGTTTTGGATGGGGCCAAAAAGGCTTCGGCTATCGATAAGGTCTTTGGACATAAGTTTCTAATAAATGAGAATTGTTTGTTTTTAGCAACAAGGCGCAAAATCTTTGTTAGATTATTGTGCGCCGTGTGAATTGGTTTTTTGTTAGCTGTTTTTGAGGCCGGTGAAGGCTAAAGCTAAACATTTTTGTGAGAAAAATAAAATATTTTCAGCTCGCGACAAACCGGGCCGAGCTTGAACTTTTTCAGTCAAACTCCAGGCGCAATTTGTGTTCGAATTCCACATTTGTGCGCTCACAAAACAAAGCCCAACGGGCTTTTCCGTAGTCGAGCCAGAGGGGCCCGCAATTCCTGTGGTTGAGAGCGCGAGGGTGGGTTTGTTTAATGCGATTAGTTTTTTTCTGGCAGCTTGGAGTGCAAGTTCCGTGGCGCAGTTTTCAGAAACAGCTCCGAACTGATCAAGTATTTTAGGGTCGACGCCCAACTGAGTCTTTGCGGAATTATCATAGCAAATAAAAGATCCCCAAAAATTCTGAGAAGCTCCGGGTACAGAGGTTAAACGAGAGGCCACCAGTCCGCCCGTGCAGCTTTCTGCTGTAACGATATCCAAATTAGAATCGCGACACAGATCAAGTACAGTCGACTCTAAGCTGCTAGGATTTTCGCCAAATGAAAAACAACTGTCAGATAAAATCTGAGTGATTTCTGTAACGAGTTCTTGAAACTTTGGTCGGGTAGAAGACGAGGCCTTGTTGTTAATGAGGCCAATGTGGTTTTCAGGAAATTTTGTTCTGAAGGTCAGCTCGAAATCTTGAGATTCAGCTTTTTGTATAGCTCCTGTTAAGCGTTTTTGCAGTTCACCCTCGGAGGTAAATTGTGTGTACCAGGTGTAGGATTGGTGCTGCGAGGATGGAGTGATTTTTGGCAGGATTTCGTTTGTGAAAATAAACTTCATTTCTTTGGGTACGCCAGGCATAAAAAACCACTGAACATTGTTGTGAAGATAAGAAAATCCGGGCGCCGTTCCAACGGGGTTTGTGAGAATTTCACCGCCCTCGGGAAAATAGGCTTGTTTCTTTTGTGTCTCTGTAAAAGGTCTGTTCATTTGGACAAAGCGTTGTTGAATTTGTTCCAAAGCCAAAGAGTTTAAAGACAAACTTTTTCCTATGAAGTTTGCAAAAGCTTGTAGAGTTAAATCATCGGAAGTGGGTCCAAGTCCGCCCGTTACAAAGACAGTGTTTGATCGCGACTGCGCTGTTTGAAAACAATTTATTATGCGGTCGATATTGTCGTCGACTTTTTGCGAAAATCTTGGGCAAAGGCCCCGTTTGTTAAGCTCATCACCTATGAAAACGCTATTTGTGTCTGTGACTCGACCATCTAGTATTTCTCGCCCAATTAAAATTGTTTCGATAATATTCATGATAGTCCTAGAGTCTCACCTCTTTTTGTCTTTCTCAATCGAATCGTGTAGTGTTTTTATTCATGGGTTCACTGGAGAGTCTGGTAAAACAATTTGTCGGGTCAAAGTCTGAGTTGTTGTGGATAGAGTTAAGAGACATTCAGGGAGTTCCAAGTTCCCTAAATGTCGAGTCTGTGCCAGAGGGCGTTGTTCACAAGATTGTCCCCTTGGAATACGACACAGAACTCAATATTGAAGTTCAGTTTCTTTTGGGAAAAATGGGCTTTGCTCAAGCCAGTTCACCTTTCCATTTGTTTTTTGAATCGACTCAAGGTCGTTTGATTTTTTTAAGTCCCTCGCTTGAAGGCGATGGTTTGCAGAAACTTGTTTCTGACTTGTTGGCGTGGTTGTGGGTCGAGGGCAAAGAGGCTCGAAGCGAGTTTTTGGCCACAGCTCTTGAGTGCTACAAAATTGATCCGCTACGAACAGAGCTTCCTCAATCTAAAGTTCACGGAATTTCTGAAGGGGCTATCAATCCTTTGTTGCAATCCTTTGATACAGCGACGGGCTGTTTTGGTGGAGATTCTTATATGTCAGCTCCGGCGGGAGCTTATAGGGCTTTGGGATTTGTAGAATCCGAAGGAGCCTCTCTCAAAGAATTGGCCTTAGTTCAGTCGCTAAAAGGCCCACTTTGGGATCAGTTGTCGGGTTTGTATTATAGGTTTTACGATAAAAAAACAGCTCAAGTTTGCCCCGAGAAATGGCTTATTCCAAATCTCGAAATGCTTGTCGAAATCAAAGACGAGGCAGAAAAGTTCAAAAACACATTTTTAAGTGAGTGTTTTTATGATGGCTTCAAGACCTTGGTCGAAGAATTTATTTCTGAGAATGGGGTTTTGTATTCGGGAATTGCCTGGAGCAATTCTGAATCGCAGGCCTTTGATTCTAAAGATTTGCTGAGTGCATTGGACCATAGTCAAAGACATTTAGCGCAAGAATTTTACGGACTCTTGGGAGGTTCGAAAAAACTTCCTCAGATTCAAACTTCACTCAAGGAACTTTGTGCAGCCCAAGGACTTGAACTCACGGACACTCGCTTAAAGTTGATAGAAATTCGAAAGAATCTCCGAAAATTCCGTAACTCAAGACAAGGGTCAGAAACCAAATATCTTGTTGCAAACGACGAACAAAAATCCAGAGTTAAAGCCTTGTTTATTCAGTTGAGGCCTTGGATTGAAAGCCAATTCAAAACCCAAGCCTACGCAAGTCTGGATGAGTTTTTGAATTCACTAGATTCTGCAGCCGGACGACATGTTGTGAGAACCCCATTGAGCCTTTTGGAGTATTCTAAATCTTCGAAAATTCATGGAGCTCAAAGATATTCCATTGCGGACTCCGAATATGCAGAGTCAAAATTGGCCTTTGATTTAAGGCAAGTTTCTTTGGCCGAACGGTTTCGATTTTTTCAGAGTTTTGGAGAGACTTTCGAGAACTACAAAGTTCTGGGTCTTAAGGGCATGGGTTGGATGTCTTATTATTTGGAGTTCGCGGCTTTGGCCGAACGGTACCAACCCTCTAAGACTCTGGAACCCTCGATCACTTGAGTCGGTGGCCAGTCTGGCCTAAGCTGAAACACTATGAGTCCGATTGATTTGCCTCAACAAAAGCCTGTGGAATCATTCTCAGACGATCAGCTTTTGGCGTCTATAAAAAACGTACTTTTTTTGGAATCTGATTCTCTTAAAAAAGTGGGCGATTCTGTGTCGCAGGTTTTTGTAGATGTTGTGAAAAAAATATATTCCTCAAAAGGCCGAGTGGTTTTTTCGGGCGTGGGTAAATCTGGTTTTGTGGCTCGAAAAATGGCTTCGACTTTTTCGTCTACAGGTACGGCTTCAAGTTTTTTGCACCCCACGGATGCCTTGCATGGAGATTTAGGTGGCTTGTCACCTAACGACATTCTTTTTGTAATTAGTAAAAGTGGCGAAACACGAGAGCTCTTGGATTTGTTACACGCTGTAAAAAATATGGGTTTAACAACCGTAAGTTTGGTGACAAGAGCGGATTCGAGTTTGGCTCGTAGCACAGAGTTCGTGCTCCAGTACTATCATTCTAAAGAGGCTTGTCCTTTTGATTTGGCGCCCACTGTTTCGACCACGTCGACAATGGCTATCGGCGATGCACTCGCGATGACTGTAATGAAAATGCGAGAATTTAAACCTCAGGATTTTGCTTTGCTACATCCGGGGGGTCGCTTGGGAGAGCGATTGCACTTTAAAGTTGGCGATATCATGATTCCGATAAAAGAGTTTAAACCTCTTAAGCCGCAGAACTGTAATCTAGAGCAGGTGATTACTTCTTTGGGAACAATGGGGCTAGTTTTGTTTGCCGACGAAGATCTTGTGTTAAAGGGAATTTTAACCGACGGAGACTTAAGGCGAGCGTTGCAGAAGTATCGTGAAAAAATCTTATCGATCGATGTTTCGACTCTTATGACCTTGAACCCCTTGGTGATTGATTCAGAGAAAACAGCATTTGAGGCTCTGGAATTTATGGAGAAAAGAGAAAGACCTTTAAACGTAATTCCGGTTATCAATAAGAAAACGCAAAAACTAGTGGGCGTGTTGCGACTGCATGAATTGCTTCGCATTTTTTGAGCTTACAGAACAAGGAGAATGGTTGTGCAAAAATCGACTTTTAAAGGAAAAATCAAAATATTTTCAGACGGCGCAGAAAAAAAATCGCTCCTGGAGATGAATCAAAATCCGAACGTTGCTGGAATGACAACAAATCCCTCGCTTATGAAGAAGGCTGGCATTACGGATTACCGTTCTTTTTGTTTGGAGATTTTAAAAGAAATAAAAACCAAATCTTTGTCTTTTGAAGTTTTCGCAGACGATCTTGCAGGAATGGAACGTCAGGCGCGAGAAATCGGAAAATGGGGATCTAATGTTTATGTCAAAATCCCAGTGACCAACTCTCTGGGGCATTCAACGGCCGAGTTGGTTAAGAAGCTAAGTTCCGAAGGGTTTAAGCTAAATGTGACTGCAATATTTACAGTCGAGCAGGTGAAAATGGTGACTCAGGCTTTGGCGGGCGGAGCACCTAGCTTTGTTTCCGTTTTTGCCGGGAGAGTGGCCGATACTGGGCGCGATCCTGTGCCTTTAATGAAAGAGTCGTTGCAGTTGTGCCAGAAAGCTGGGCCTCAGTGCGAGTTACTTTGGGCAAGTTGTCGGGAGTTTTTTAATATCATTCAGGCCGAGGAAATGGGCTGTCCTATAATTACGGTTCCACCTGACATTGTGCGAAAAATTTCTGGACTCAATAAAGACCTAACTCAAATGAGTCTCGAGACAGTTCAAGCCTTTAAGGCCGACGCCGAAAGTTCGGGCTTTAGTCTTTAGTTTTGCAAATACTTGTGCGCGCTAAAGAGGGCCTGCTTTAGAGCGAGAAGTAGCCCCAAATTGATTTACCCGGCGCGACATTGACTAAGTGCTTGTTTTTATGTGCGTATAGCTAGGTCTAGGCCCTCTTAAGCGCGCACAATTGGGCGCTTTTTTAAAAAAATAAGAAAAAATCCGATAAGTCTTATGTGGATATCGAAAAAGTCCGATCTATTGCCTCTGACTCGATTGAGTTTTTGCATCGAGATGAATTCTTTTCTCCGTTGGCTATGGTTTTAGGCGGAATGTTAATTTTAATTGTTGGCACATTGTTTCGAAAATTTGCAAATTTTCAAATGTCTCGAGGACTTGGAAACTGGACAAACGGTTCGTCTGGGCGAGAACTTCTAGAAAGATTCGAAAAACGAATTCAATTTTCAAAACTGCTGGTGGCTTTTGGCGCGATTTGGCTTTTGCAGTTAGTTATCGAAACTGTTTAGTTTTTGATAGCCTTGTAAAGATAAGCGATTCCGCCCGATAACTCCTCAAACTCAACTTTGGAGAAACTTGCAGAAGATCTCATAAGCTTCACAAAATTCTCGCGACACGGAAACTCGGCCGCCGAAGTGTTCAGATAGTCGTAGGCTTTTTTGTTACCTCTAGCTAAAAGGCCGCCCACTCTGGGCAAAATCTGATTCGAATAAAATCGATAAATAGTTTTAAAAACGGGCATTTTGGGCTGACCGAATTCAAGAATCATTAAAACGCCGCCGGGTTTAAGAACTCGGTGCATTTCGGCAATGGCTTTTTGTGGATTTTGAACATTTCGAATACCAAACGCAATCGAGCAAACATCAAAATCCTGTGTGTTAATGGGGGCGAGATCTGTGGCATCGCACTCCAAAAAAACCACTTGCGATTTATTGAGCGAAGCTTTGATTCGGGCTTGATCTAGCATGGGGGCGCAAAAATCTGTTCCCATCACAGACCCGTTGGGACTTACCGCCTTTTCAAAAAGAAAAGCTAAGTCGCCTGTTCCGGTAGCGCAGTCTAGGACTTGGTCGCCGGGTTTGGCTCCGCTCCATTTTATGAGTCGATTTTTCCAAACCAAATGAATTCCTGCCGATAAAACCGAGTTTGCTAAATCATAGCGATCAGCAATCTGAGAGAATAGAGTTTTTATTTTCTGGGGTTCCGGTCCTAGGTTCATGGTGGTTTTAAACTCCGGGTTGAATTTCTACCATTTTCAATGGAACTTCGTTGTATTCTTTGGGGGCGGGATGCAGTTTGCGGTCTACAGCGAGTAGAACTTTTTCCACAGATCGCATCAGGTTTTCAAAATCTTGAGGGGTCAATGCCTGCGGCCCATCGCTGAGTGCCTTTTCGGGTTGCGGGTGAACTTCAAGCAAGAGGCCATCGGCGCCAGCTGCGGCAGCGGCTTTAGCCATGGGTTCAATGAGACTTCGAATGCCCGTGCCGTGTGAAGGATCTACAACAATCGGTAAGTCGGAATGTTGTTTAATATAGGGAACAGCCGAGAGATCGAGTGTGTTTCGAGTCGCGGTTTCAAAGGTGCGAATTCCTCGTTCACATAAAATGACATCGTTGTTTCCGCCATGCCGAATATAATCAGCGGCTAACAACCACTCATCAATTCGAGCCGAAAATGCTCTTTTCAAAATGACTGGTTTTCGTTGGCGACCAAGTTCTTTGAGTAAACTCGAATTATACATGGATCGGGTGCCAACCTGAAAAATATCGGCAATCTCTTGTAACTCATCAATTTGTTTGGGGTCCGAGACTTCCGTAACAAAAGGAAGGCCGGTTTGTTGTTTGACTGTTTTAACAATGGCCATAGCTTCTTGTCCGAGGCCCTGAAAACTTCGCGGATCTGTGCGCATTTTGTACAAGCCGCCACGCAAAATATGACCGCCCGAGTTCTTAACGGAAAAACTGGTGGATTGAAACTGAGTCATCGACTCAACAGAACAAGGACCAGCAATTACAATAAAATCAGAGCCACCAATCAAATAGGGGCCTACTCGGACTTTTCGACTCATATGGCCAAGAACTTATCAGGCTTGAGTCGTAAAAACTATGAAGATTTTTCAAAAAAAAGAGTCGAGTTTCGGTTCTTGTTGGCCACTTATAAACTGACTCTTTTAAGGAATTTCGGTAGCTTATGCGCACAAGTATGAATCGCTTAGATTTAGGTCAAGGTTTTGTTATTCTTCCTTTGTCGTCAGATGAGACTGCAAAAGAGAATGCCTACTTTTTAGGGTGGGGCGCCGAATCTGTTGATCCGGGTTGTGTGGGGCAATTCTCGACTGTCGTAGATTTTTTTAACTTCGATAGTTCCAAGCCGCAGTCGACATTGGGTTTCTCGAATTCCAAAATATTTCCTAGTTTTAAAGAATTAAAAAAAACTTTTTTAAAAGAGTTTTACAGTTTGAAGTCGGGACGTATTTGGAATCGCGAATTAATTTTAGCTAATAAAAATTTGCTTGCTCCGGGTGCTAGGTTTCAAAAAAAATTTGAACAAATCAAAAACTCCATTCAAGCAGGGTTGGTAAACAAAGTTGTCTTGCTAGATTCTTGGGTGGATTCCTACTCTCAAGCGCAAGAGTCCAAAGAGTTGTTTTGGAACTCATTGATAGAATTTTTCGAAAACAAATCTGATTCCGTCGGTGGCGAAGATTTGTTTTTTGCCTATGCCAACTCGACTCGTGGTGTATTTGGTCTAAGTCCAGAGTATATTTTCGTGGCTCGTCAGGAATCCTCTAAGTCGATGACCAAAATTAAGACTATGGCTTTGGCTGGAACACAAAAACGCGACTCAAGGTCTGAGGCATTGTTTTTAAATGATCCTAAGGAACGCTATGAACATCAGCTTGTGGCCCAAGAAATTTTTGCAAAGTGGAGCTCGCCCGAGTTGGGTGCAAAGCTCTTGGGTGAACCTGCAACTTTGGTTGCGCATTTTGGACAAATCAGTCATTTGAAAACGCTGTTTGATTTTCAGGTGGATGCTCCAATGGAGTTGGATCTTGTAAGAAAATGGGTTTCGGTTTTGCATCCCACGCCAGCACTCGGAGTTTCGCCCAAGACAGATTTTACTCTTGGTATTCAAAAAAAATTAAATTCAGATTTGGAAAGTCGAATTTTTGGAGCACCCTTGCTAGTTCATTCAAAGGAATCAAACCAAATTCGGTCGGTAGCTCTGGTTCAAATTCGTTGTGTGGAATTTGTGTTTTCGACAGGGCAAAATCAAGGGGCCTTTGTTTTGACTACGGGCTGCGGGGTTGTGGGAGCGAGTCGTCTTGAGCAAGAGCAAAAAGAAATTCAGCTTAAGAGGTTGGCAACTTTGTCGAGGTTGGGGTTGGTATGAGTCTTGAGTTTTTTGCAAAACAAATTTGGCCCAACTTGGGAAGTCTGTGCATTTGTGCGGGCTCGCGAAATTCGGCGCTTTTAAGGTTTATTAACGAGAATTACAAAAAAGATAAAAAAACACTCTACACTTTTTATGACGAGCGATCGGCCGCATTTTTTGCTTTGGGTTTGGCGAAATCTTATAAGCAAAAGGGGCAAGGGGTGGCTGTGGTGACAACCTCGGGAACAGCGGTGGCCGAACTTTTGCCGGCTTTTATCGAGGCCCACTACAGTCAAACACCATTAGTGGCAGTGACTGCAGACAGACCGCGAAGATTTCGAGGAAGTGGAGCTCCTCAGTGTATTAATCAGGTTCATTTGCTTAGCGAATATGTGGATTTGTGTTTAGATATTTCCGATTCAGATTCTGAATCTGCAATTTCAAAATCGACTCAAGATTATTTAGCGACTTTGCAGAAGTCGTCCAGAGTTCATGTGAATCTTTGTTTTGAGGATTCGAGTCTAGTGCCTTTGACCAAGACTTTAAATTCGGGCGACAAAAACAAAAAATCGATCAACGAAAAAAAACCAAATTTGGTTTGTCATAGTTTAGACATAGAAGAGTCTTTTGTTAGGAATCTTTCTAAACTCCACCGGCCTTTGGTTGTGTTGGGGCCCGGAGCCATTCCTTGGGATCAATCAGCGCAGGAAAAATTATTTAAATTTTTGATTCAGTTTAAAAGTCCCGTTTTGATTGAAACTCAAAACTATCCTTGGCCAAAAGAAGTTGAACAGCTCAGAGTTGTTTCGGGCGAGCGTGTTTTAAAATGGCTCGATTATCATGCTGTTGTTCGTTTGGGTGGTGTTCCGACTTCTAGGTTGTGGCGAGATTTAGAATCCACTAGTCACAAAAATATTTCGGTTATTTCGTTGGATTCCAAGCCTTTCTCGGGATTGTCGAATGGGCGATCCTTGCATTTTGATGTGATGGATTTTGAGAATTTTTGGAGTCAGGTTTCGCTGTTAAATAATGTTTCACGCTCTGATTGGACAGATCAAGAGTTGGATGAGTTCAAAAAACAAGATCTTAATTGTGCTTTTAAAGTTCAGAAATTGCTTAAAAAATATCCGCGCTCAGAACCAGCCTTGGTGGCGGCACTGAGTGAATGGAGTTTGTCGCACTTGTATTTGGGAAACTCTATGCCAATTCGTGAGTGGGATTTGTTTGGTCAAAAACCACATGGGACTTATTGTAGAACGGAGTCTCACCGAGGAGCCAACGGAATTGATGGTCAGTTATCGGGTTGTTTGGGGTGGTTAGAGGGGCAGGAGAACGTTGGGCGTGCTTTGAGTTTGTGTGGTGATTTGACCACGCTTTATGATTTAGGCGCACCTTGGGTGCTGCCCCAAATGAAAGTTCAAAAAAACATCGTGCTTGCGGTTGTGAACAACAACGGTGGGCGAATTTTTTCGAGAGTGAAAACTTTAAAAGACCTACCTGTAAGCGACAGAGACAAGCTTTGGACTTTGCCTCATTCTGCGAACTTTAAATCTTGGGCAAATATGTGGAAGCTTGGTTATAAAAAAGTCAGTCATTTTGCCCAGGTTCGTAGATTTAAAAAAACCTCCACTAAACGACCTCTGGTTTTGGAGTTACAGCCCGTGTTGGCTGACACAGAAAAGTTTTGGAAAAAATACGAGGAGCTTTTTTTGTGAGGGTTCTTTTGCACGGATTTGCAGGACGAGCTTCTGATTTTGCTTGTCCCAAGGAAGTTCCCGAGTCCGAGCTATGGAATGGTTTGGTCGGGAAAGAGACTTTTATTCCTGAGCTCAGTCTCGATACAAAATATTTGGGCTGTGATCTCTGGGAACTTGCGCGAACATTGCTTAAAGAAATTAAAAAACACAAAGGTCGACCCACGCTGTGGGGATATTCGATGGGCGCAAGAATCGCATGGCACATGCTGGTGCTCGAACCCGAATATTTTAGCAGTGCAGTTATTATGTCGGGTCAGGTCGGGTTGAATTCTTTGGCCGAAAGAAAATCTCGCAGAGTTTGGGAGCTCGAGTGGGTTTCTAAATGGCTGAATGCAGATTGGAACAAAACTTGGTCAGAGTGGAAAAAGTTAGAGGTCTTTGGCGACATAGCCCATTCCTTGTGGGGGCCGGCATTGGGTGAGGCTAGGTGGTTAGACTCCGATACAGATTTTCTTAGAAAATCATTTGCAGATGCCATGTCTTTGAGATCTTTGTCGGTTCAAGACAACTTGGGGCCACAGTTGGCCAGTGTTCGAACTCCAGTTTTGGTGGTCACAGGCGCGCAAGATTCAAAATATCTGGAGCTGGCCCGAGAGATCAAAAGTTTTAATAATCAGTTTAATATGTCCGTAGTAAGCCGTTGTGGACATAGGGTGGTGTGGGATAATACCGCAGAAATAACCAATACAATTCAGTTATTTGAGGCGAAAACTTTAACCTAAATATCTTGCTCAATAAATGCTGCAAGCTACGAAATTCTTTGTTAAATAATTCGCCATGGCTAAATCACAAATCACACAAATCACTAAGAAACCTATCAAACAAGCTGCAGAAAAGTGGATAAGCGTAAAAAAATATAAAGACATTAAGTGTGAGAAAACTCCGGACGGAATTGCAAAAATTACAATCAATCGTCCCGAAGTTCGAAACGCTTTTAGGCCTCAGACGGTTATGGAACTCAAAGAAGCTTTCGAGTGGGCGCGTGAAGATTCAAGTGTTGGTGTTGTTATATTAACGGGCGAAGGTCCTCATGCTTTTTGCTCCGGAGGCGATCAAAAAGTTCGTGGTCACGCAGGTTATGTGGGTGGCGACGGGGTTCCGCGTTTGAATGTTTTAGATTTGCAAAAACAAATTCGGGGATTGCCCAAGCCCGTGGTTGCGATGGTGGCAGGATACGCTATCGGTGGCGGACACGTTTTACATGTGGTTTGCGATTTAACAATTGCTGCAGATAATGCCAGATTTGGTCAAACAGGACCCAAAGTCGGAAGTTTTGATGGGGGCTTGGGATCAAGTTACTTGGCTCGCATAGTGGGGCAAAAGAAGGCGCGCGAAATTTGGTACTTGTGCCGACAGTATGATGCCAAACAAGCCTTAGATATGGGCCTAGTAAATACCGTTGTGCCTTTGGAAAATCTCGAAACTGAAACTCTAAAATGGTGCCGAGAAATGTTAGCACTATCTCCTTTGGCGTTGCGATGTTTGAAGTCATCTTTGAACGCTGATTGCGACGGTCAAATGGGTCTTTTAGATTTAGCGGGTAACGCAACTTTGCTCTACTACATGAGCGAAGAGGCTAAAGAGGGTAAAAATGCTTTTGTCGAAAAACGAAAACCCAATTTTGCTAAATTCCCCAGACTTCCCTAATTGAGAGACTTTTATGAGCCGAGCTAACGCCAATTTGCTGCATTCTATAGTTCTAGCGACAAGACCTAAAACACTTATTGCGGCAGTTTCGCCGATAGTGGCTTGCTCGGCTTTTGTGTATTCCACGCAAAGAGAATTTTCTGTTGATCCTTTTTTGTGGGCCTTGCTGTCTGTTCTGTTTTTGCAGGCCTCTACAAATTTGTACAACGACGCGCTCGACTTCAAAAAAGGAGCCGACACCAATCGTAGACTTGGACCCACTCGAGTCACTGCTTCTGGAAAAATGCCTTTTGTCTGGGTTATTTTAATGGGTGTTTTGTTTTCGCTCATTGCGGTGTTGTTTGCAGTGCCACTTATTCAGGCTGCAGGAACTGCGGGCTGGATTGTGGCAACAATGGCTGTGCTTTTTGCTTTTGCATACACGGGCGGACCCTTTCCGCTTGCCTACAAAGGATTGGGCGAATTGTTTGTGATGATCTTTTTTGGTTGGGTCGCTGTTCTGGGTTTGGGGTCGTGGATTTATCAGTCTTCTAGGATTTTAGATTTGTGGGTTTTGGGAACTCAGGTGGGTTGTTATTCGACCGCACTTATTTCGATAAACAATTTTAGAGATTATGAAGAAGATAGGTCAAACCAAAAAATGACTCTGGCGGCTCGCTGGGGTTTAAAGTTTGCTCGTTTGGAAGTGACTGCCTTTTTGGTGTTGCCACTTATTCTTTCTGTTTATTGGGTGTGGCAAGATAAAGCGGGTGCTTTGTTGAGTTTGATTCTTGTTCCGACCACTCTAAGGCTAGTTGATGAAGTTTTAAAAGAAACTCCAACTCAAAAAACGAATCGTCTTTTGGGTCGAGCGGCTCAAATACAATTGTTGTTTACTATTGCTATCTCGGTTGGGTTTTTGATTTGGTGAAAAATAAAATTGAATATTCTTTTTACGAGCTCAAACCAAGAATTGCAGGGCTTAGTTTAGGCTCCCGAAGTGGAGTTTTTTTAAGAATAAACGAAGGTGTGTCTGACTATTTTCCCTGGCCCGAAAAAGGTGAGCCCGATTTAAAAACTTCATTAAAGTCCTTAAGCCAAATTCAAGACTATTCTCTGTTAACGGGAAGTCTAAAAAACAGTGTTTCGTTGGCGCTTATAGAGTCTGAAGCAAAAAAAAATAATTCTAATATTTCGCAACAGCTCAAGACCGTTTTGGAGTCGAAATCCGATTTTCTTCGGAGTTATGCTTTTGCTGGAACTGTAAGTGAGTTTTGCGCGAGATCTTTGGATTATTCGGGCTTTGCAGAGGTGAAGCTAAAAATTTCCGGGCTCAAAGACCTAGAGCTTTTTCTGAAAACTGTTGAATCTTGGCCCACTTATCAACGGTATATTTTGGATTTTAACCTGAACATTAAATTTCAAGAATTGTGCACTTTTGCGGAAGCTCAATATCAAAAGGCTTTTCAAAGGGTTTCATATATCGAAGATCCTTTTTTATTGGATTCTCTTGATGATTTAAATTCTTGGGAAAACTTATCTCATAAGTTGGGAGTTCCCTTTGCCAACGACTTTGCAAACGAAAGCTTCAAGCGAGTCGACGAAAATCGTATCGATCAGGGTCACGCCCCATTTTTATACACAATTGTTAAACCTTGGATCGAAAATCCTCGCCCCTTGTTTGAGTCGGCTGCAAATTCTATGAGACGAGTTGTGGTCACCAATCAGATGGGGCATCATTTTCATTCTTTATTAACCCTCAAGCTTGTAGATAGTTTGTGTGTAGAGCATCCCCTGCTTTTTGATTCCATGGGATTGTCGAGTGGAAATTACTGGCGCGATGAATGGAATTTTTCGGAAGTGTTCTCTGTCGATGAGCACGGCAAAATAAAAGTGGAATCTGGTCGGGGCTTGGGATGGGGGTTGGACCCTGTATTCTCTAAGCTTAGCTGGAAGTCACTCGATAGCTTATGATTGATTTTCAAGTTCCAAGCGAAAGTCAAATTGCAGAAATGCTCTCAAATCCTGACTTTTGGAGAACGCCGCAAAAAACAATCGTGTTATTGAATCCCAAACT
>JACCDO011550593.1_pt1 | contig 16843 bp, 16 predicted proteins | sample 7446101 | NCBI WGS metagenome assembly JACCDO01 (sample SAMN15323440, study PRJNA562643) | freshwater metagenome | isolation source: river surface water | place: USA:Blue River Watershed | collected 2017-08-16 | reverse complement strand
GAACCTGTATCAGTTGTAGAACCTGTATCAGTTGTAGAACAAGTTGTGGAACCTGTACCCGATAGTATATGAATTACTACGGCAACTCATATATCTTGGAAGTGACATGATCTAACGGTTTAGATACTTCCCACCATCACACCATCCTTATATACCTGGCATTTAAATGTCTGTTCCTTTGGCTGATAGCACATTTCCTTGTTACTGGAAACCTCGTTGAAAAACAAAAACTTTGAAATTCCCGCTGCGCTCATAATGGCAACAATGATGGCACCGTAACCAAGTCCGCAGACAATATCTAATAACAGAGCTCCGCCGCTCGTGATGCATTTTTGACTATAAAACTTGATAAATATATCTATCGCGAAATACGTCAACAATCCGACAAACACCCACATATTGGCCGCATCATTCGTGAACATTGGAATCGACAAATACGCAATGGTAAATGCAAAAACAAATGCGCTAAATGTAGAATTTCCATACTTGCTATATTCTACAGCAGTGCATACGCCGCCGGTATTTGTAGTTGGGTTGCTTCCGGATAAATAATAACCATAGTTTCTCGCAACGACACCTACTAACAAAATCACTAAATATAAAAGGCCCTTGGCATTTTGAAAGACAAACGACAAGCTGGTGACCCCAGCAGCAAGAATTATAGGGCTAAAAAACGTAAGCCAAACTAAAATGTCCTTTGGTAAAAATAGTTGTAATTGGCGACTGGGTATAGAATTAAAGGGGGCCGCAGACTGCATATAATAATAAGCAATAATATAATTTATTATTATGCGAACTTAAATCTTCAAGGCAGAAGGTTTGTCTAAAATCAGTTCAAGTGCCTCGCTCACATGACTCACTTCGTGAAATTTAATATCCTTTAACACGGCATCGTTCTTATATTTTTCGTAGAATTCCTCAAAATCCTTTTTATTTTCCTTCGGATATATGAACTCCCTCACGCCGGCCTTGATGGATCCCAATATTTTATAATTTAACCCGCCAATTGCGGTAATGTCTCCCGACATTTGAATCTCGCCCGTCATGGCCGTTTTCGCCTTTATCGGGATATCATTTAACAAACTATATAGTGCAATGGTTATGATTCCTCCTGCACTCGGACCGTCCTTCTGTACAGACCCGTCTCCAGGATGAATATTAATACCGTATTTGTTGTTTTCGCCGTCATATAGACTGCGTACCTGCTTCTTTCTCTCTTCAGACGTGAGATTCCATGCTACAGTCAATGACACATGCATACTTTCGCGCATCACATCTTGCTGCAGCCCAGTTAGCTTCAGTTCTAAAAACTGCTCAGACGGGAAAAACTTGGCATGTATCGGCAGGGTCCCTCCGTTTCCGTGCGAGGTTGCGAACATTCCATTTGCGAAACCCACCAAACTTTCCTCGGGGACCTTGCGAATAATGACCTCACGCTTGTCCTTGAAATATTTGGTTTTAATGTCGGCAATGCTTATGTTGATTGGCAGCTCGTAGTCCGTGTCATTATTCTTTAATATGTCCAAGTTAATCTCGCCTACAATCTCAAACATTATCTCCTTTAGTTTTCTAACGCCCGATTCTGACGTGTATTCATCAATTATAAATTTCAAAACGTCATCCGCAAACACAATGGTATCTTCAAGACCCATTTTCTTATAAACGTCTGGGAGAATGTGCGTTTTACTAATAACCAACTTATCCTCCAATGTCAGACTGTTGAACTTAATCCGATGTACGCGGTCCAACAGGATTTTATCTATGGCATCAACGTCATTATAGGACAAAATAAATAGCGCCTTTGACAAATCAAGGTCAATACCAGTGAAATACTTGTCCTGGAAGCAGTCATTCTGTGCGGGGTCTAATAGATGCGTCAATATCCCGACGATTTCCTTGCCATGCTCAGTGCGACTTATCTTATCCACTTCATCAATGAAAATGATCGGGTTCATGCATCGTTTATCAATAAGAATCTGAACGATTGACCCCCAAGTAGACCCAACATAAGTATAATTATGCCCGTGTAGGGTGCTCCCGTTACTATCGCCGCCCATCTGGATCATTGAAAATGGCCGGCTATTTCCATTATCGTCCTTCAGACAATCAGATAGGCCTCGCTTTGCCAAACTTGTATTATGTGTAACAGTAAAATCGCCTAATAAGAAACGCGAATTACCATCAATTTGAAAACCAAAATATTCATCTTCTTCTAATGGAATTACATTTATTCCTGTATTTAAACAATCTTTAATTTGTCTGTGTTCTCTTGGTGTTTTTCTTTCGAGCAAAGTTGGTATATCTTGCAGACCGCTTCCAGTTATTATAGTTCTATAATACTGACCATACCTTTTTTCTCCTTTGTAAGTACACGATTTTGTACATTCTTTCATTATTCCTCTAAAACCTAATGAACGAACTAACCACAAAATATCGTCGGCTAATTGTTTATTTTTTTGAGTAATTTCCAATGAATTGTTATCTTTATTGTAATAACCATCCGTATCAATTAATCCAGCTAATAACTGTAGTCTTATTTCTCTGGAATTGCACTTATATGAATTTGGAATGTGTTTATTATCAAGTAAATTATATTTTTTTAATTTATTTATCAAAATATTTTTATCATGTTTTCCACCAATTTTACCAGTTGTAAGTGAATATGTTATGTTATTGCTGCCACTCCCTTGTTTAAAACATAAATCATTTGTTTTGGCAAAATCTCTAAAATATTCTATAATTGGAACATCAACTGACGTAATACTAAATCTATGAGACGAACCGTCTCCTAACCAACAACCTAATGCATATGGGTCCAAATCTACGCAGCCTTCACTAAATTCAACTCCAACTTTATAACCTTTTAAGCATTCTTTAATGTATTTCGGTAATTTCAAATAATCTTTTATACATATATCCACTATATCATTCTTAAAATATCTTTTACCTAAAATAATCTGGTGTTTATCACCCTTTTTGCCGGATTTTGTCATTTTTAAACTTAAAATATGACTTTCGTTTACGGTATAACTATCCCCTTTTACTTGTTCAATCCTATACATTTTTTCCCTCCCACTTCCTAACGCTAAAATATTTCTTTCTTTGCTATCATCACCCATTAGTTTGTCATTTAATGTTATATCTTGAACCATTTTAGTTTCTCCATTAGAAAGCATAATTGGTGTGTTTTTTGCAAAACATTTACCCACGCCCGGGGGACCTTCAAACCCAAAACAGTAACCGTCTTGCTCGCCATTCAGCCACTGTCCAATAATTCTCTCTATTTGCTTCTTTGCCTTATCGTGTCCATGAACCGCCTTATCAAGGGTGGACTTGACTTCATCCATGTAGTCTGTGATTTGTTTCATGTTCCCGTTTATTTTTTGGACGTCTTGCTTTATTTCCACGTTTGAAAGCATGGGATTCATATTTGCGGAACCGATAAACTCGGCATATATATCATCAATTATTTTCTTGGAATCCGCAACCGATGGGTCCTTGTATATAGTTAAAATGTTATTTACATGTAAAACGAGTTCGTCCTTGGTTAGGGACGAAATTTTGCCGCACTTTTTCTTGTACTTTTTCAGAATCAAATGTAATGCGCTCGCATTCGCCAACAATTTTTTCTTGTCACCCGCAACCAAATAGGCGCGTATCTTTTCGATTTGTTCGGTTTTGTCGCTCGATCCAGTAACACCTTGTATCTTTTTAACATATTTCAAGACCTCTATGCTGGTATATTTTTCCTTATTCGGTATTTCAGGAAAAATGTCACAAATATTATGCTTCTTGCAGCTCTCCTTGAATTGCGTCTTAATCTTGTCCATCACATTTAGTATTGGTTCTCTCCTGTATACATTAAAAGGTATCTTTAGCAGTGCATCCAAGTACTGACGCGCCTTTGACCCAGAGTCTTCTGACTTGGCCTTTACCTCCTTTAACTTCATCATTGCCTTCTCCTTAACAGAGTCAGACGCCTTTAGCAGGCAAATCTGCTGTTCAAGCGGGATCTTATTGATATCAAAGTTTGACAGCTCATTCGTATATTGGATCGTCTTCTTCATTGCCTGTTTAAAGTACTGCTTGATGGACCACGGGAAGCTATCGAACAATATCGTTTGCTCCTGTGTATCCACGTTCCCGTTTGAATCATTAGAGAGAATATCATACAACAAGTACGCCAAATACTGGTTCTCATAATTAGATGAGCATATTAGCAGATTTATCAAAATACTCCGCTTGGTATACATATCCTCGGTTATAAACTCCTTTACAAGCTGCGATATTTGCTTTTGCCGCAGAACATTGTTCTGGCTAATGTAGCCGGCGTATCGTGCATGCAGGTCACTTTCCGCCTCATAAATCAGGTAATCCTTCAATATCAACGACGAGAGAAATTTATCAAATGAATCCTTCTGAAAACCATCTGGTGGTAAATTCGCAAGTAAATTTGCGCGTTTCTGTGCAATATACTTGCTGTCAAGAAAATCAATTACTACGTCGTCAACTATACCATATATCAAGAGGCTTTTCTTTAATGCTACATTGCGGATTAAAAGCTTTATTCCAAATACCTTCATATTAAACTGCTTATAGGAGGACCCAGTGTCAATGCATGTCAAGTTCCGCATTTCATCCGTAAATTCGTCGTTTTTCTTTTGCTTTGCATCATCGGGGCGGTTAATCACCTTATAACTGCTTGGGTGGAAATACTTTTTCAGAAGGTCCAACTTCTCCTGCTCGCCGTCGTCTGCAGTCAGCTTGTTGTTGTTTCCAAAACAAATTAGTAGCAGATCCTCCAAACTATCAGTGCCATAGTTTTTCAACAACCCAGATAATTCGTTATTAATTACCTGAAGGTTATTGATTAAGTTCTCTGTATTATTCTTATTATTTGCGACATCGTGAATTTTTCTGTTTAGGTCCCCTAATCGGTCAATACAAGTTCCAACATCGCCGATTCCTAAAATATCCAGAAATTTATTTTTTTGAACATGGATTATTGTTTTTTGGATAACATCTTTAAAAAAACCTATCTTCTTATCGACTAAAAGGGTAATGTCGTTGGAGATAGTTTCCTTTTTTAAAGGTGCGTTTTTTTCAGTCATATCCTTATATAATATACGATATTTATATTCAAATATAAACTCGCATTTTTATCTTGCCCGGTGCATACACAAAATAAATGCCGCACATTTATGTTAGCATGTGTGTATGAGAGCAGAATTTAGTTTATTTTATTAAAAAAATTGAGTTACTAATTGTAGTGCAGTCAGGTGTATAACTAAATGTGCGACAGTGACGCTACTATAATAAACTACAAAATGACATCCATTACTACCGAGGAAATGCACCGCGATATGAATTCATCGCATACTAATTTTCGCAGAACCCTTTTACAAGATGATTTGGATACAGATTCCGAATTAGATAATGAAGTTAGTGAGGCAACCGCATCGGCTGTCACGAACGACCCATCCATAGTTGCAAATTTATCTACGAGACCATCTTCCAGAGGGGGTCCACCTATCATATTTCCAGAACACATTGAGAGAGGGTCTAATTTAAATACGCTCTCTATATTTTCAGATAAAAAGGATCATGTATGCGTCAAGTTTACATTACCAGATGGGTCAATCGAAACTGGAATAAAACATGGAGACAGTGTATTTTGGAGCGGTGAGTGCACAATGGAATATGGAAGTCGTTATAGTGGAGATCTTTCAGATGGAATGAGGGATGGTTTTGGATGTCTAACACGCCCTGATGGCTATGTTTATCGTGGATTTTGGCTTAACAATAAAAGACACGGTGAGGGCGACGAGACACTGCCTGATGGAACAAATTATGACGGAGACTGGGCCAATGATCGCAAGCATGGGTGGGGGATGACATCCTATTTAGATGGAACAGAACACAAGGGAGACTGGAGGAATGGTGAGAAAAATGGATGGGGTAGAATAGTATATGGGACCGGTAATCGTAGGCTTAAGGGGCGCATCTATACTGGACATTGGAAAATGGACGGGAATAATCTATATGGCAAGGGGGAAATTTTATATCCAAATGGAGACACTTATAATGGAGAATGGCTAAATGATATACGTCATGGACGCGGTATTCACAAAGCTACAGATGGCAATATTTATATTGGAACATGGGAGAATGATGTAGCCGTATTTGGCGACGTCATCTACCCTGACGGTACAAAAATGATAGGTCTTCACTGGAAGAATATGGCTCGTGTATTGAATGCTTTGTAACTGAAACTAATACCACAAAAAATACAAAAAATACACAAAATACAAAACCCACTAACCATACAAATAATATATCGCTCAGCATACAAATAATATATACGCTAACATATTAAACACAAATACACATAATAAATAACTTGAAACTATGGGCATCCCAAGTTATTTTTCTTATATTGTCAAAAACCATGCGAGCATCATAAAGAAGCTGAGCTCCAATACTATCCGAGTAAACAATCTTTATTTGGATTGTAATTCTATTATTTACGATGTAGTCCACAATATTGATTTCAATAAACTGGTTGACTCTGACGTGGAAACGATTCTTCGAGGGCTTTGTTCTAAGATTGACGAATATATTCGGCAATTAAAGCCCGACAAGACCATTTTTATTGCGTTTGATGGTGTAGCACCTGTTGCAAAGTTGGAGCAACAGCGATCTCGCCGATACAAGTCGTTGTACCAAAATAACGTTTCGCGCTCTATTTTTAAGACGACGACACCCGACCCGTGGAACACTACCGCTATTACACCTGGAACCGTGTTTATGAAGCGATTAAACGAGAGAATGTACTCGCTTTATAACAGTCCGGCCAAATATAATGTGGAGAAAATTATTATGTCTGGAAGCGACTCGCCTGGAGAGGGTGAGCACAAACTATTCCAGTATATTCGCGATCATGAAACTGAGCACAAAAACGAGACGACGGTTATTTATGGTCTGGATGCGGACCTGATTATGTTGTCCATTAATCATCTACCAATTTCAAATAACATTTACCTATTCCGCGAAACCCCGCATTTTATTCAGTCTATTAACTCCGAATTGGAACCCAACGAGTCGTATGTAATTGACATACCGGAGTTAGCAAAAACGATCACATTGGACATGAATAACGGCGAAGAGCTTACCACGTTTCAGCAGCGTAACCGCATATACGACTACATTTTCTTGTGTTTTTTTCTTGGGAATGATTTTTTGCCCCACTTTCCTGCAGTAAATATACGAACTGGTGGTGTAGAGAAAATGCTACAGGCATACAAGGCGACGATTGGCGGGACCAACGAGAATTTAACAGACGGGCGAACAATTTACTGGAAAAATGTCAGGAAGCTCGTGCAATTTCTGGCCGACAATGAAGAGGAGTTCTTGAAGACGGAAACTAAATTACGAGATCGCCGCGGTAAATCACAAATGGCCGACGTAACCCCTGAAGACAAGTTCCAGAAGTTTGACGCCATGCCGACGTACGAAAGGGCGGCAGAAAAACATATTAATCCGTTTAGCCCGAACTGGCAGTCGCGATATTACAAGACACTGTTTGATTTGACAATTGATGAAACCAGGCGGAAACAGATATGTACGAATTATTTGGAGGGGTTGGAGTGGACAATGAAGTATTATACTACCGGCTGTGCAAATTGGAGATGGTGTTATAATTACAAATATCCGCCGCTATTATGCGACCTGATTCACTACATCCCCTACTTTGATACAGAATTTGTAGAGATCGTCAAGCCTAATCCGGTGACCGAGTTGGTCCAGCTATGTTATGTTTTACCGAAGCAGAGTTTGCCCTTGCTGCCTGAAAATTTATACAATGCCTTGCTCAAGACCCATGGCGATTGGTATGATAATAATTGCACATTTACTTGGGCTTATTGTAGGTATTTTTGGGAAGCGCATGTCAACCTACCGCACATAGAAATTAATGAATTGGAGGCCTTTGTTGCGAAGGGCAACAAGTAAATCGGATATACAGAGAGTCTGTAGTATATGTAGTATACCATTCTGTGCGTTATACTACATAATGAAGGAGATTGGTGAATTTGTTGCGGATTCTTGGAACTACACTCTGTAGAAGAGACCCTTGTTTTTTACTTGGAAAGTTTTTTGGGAAAATCAAAAATGGACAAAAAAAATGTCCAAAAACCGATTTTGCCAAAACACTTTCCCCAAAATACATGTTTTGTGAGCATAATTGAAAATTACCGTCTGGTTACCAAAAAAATAATTTTCAATTTGTGACGATAATTTTTTAATACTTTTTGCGAAAAAAGGTTTAGGAGATTTTCTCACTATCATTTAAGGATAGTAATGGATAGTAAAAACTCGCCAAAACTCGCCAAAAAATATTGTTGCGAAACATGTGACTATTATACGTGTAAAATATCGGATTATAATAAACATATATCAACTGCAAAACACCAAAATGCTATGGATGGTAGTAAAATGGTAGTAAATGGTAGTACTTTGTCGCAAAAAATCGCAAAATATAACTGCCAATGTGGCAGGAGCTATAAGTACGACAGCGGGTATTATAGACATAAAAAAATATGCACAGGAAACACTGACTACAACAATGAACTTGACGACAGCATTGACCACTACCCGGCCGATAAAGATAATCTCATCATGATGCTTATAAAACAAAATGCTGAACTGATAAAGGAATCCACCGATTTGAAACATTTGATGATTGATACACAAACACAAATGATGAAGGTACTTGAAAATGGGACACATAACACTACTAATAACACGACAAATTCGCATAATAAGGCTTTTAACCTGAACTTCTTCTTGAACGAAACATGCAAGGATGCTATGAATATTATGGATTTTGTTGACTCTATTAAGCTGCAATTGTCGGATTTGGAGAAGGTCGGAGAATTGGGATATGTAGAGGGAATTTCCAACATTATTGTGAAGAACCTGAATGAACTGGATGTGACTCTGCGACCGGTTCACTGCACGGATAAAAAGAGGGAAACTATGTATATTAAAGATGAAGATAAATGGGAAAAGGATGAAAATAACAACAAAATTAAAAAGGCAATAAAACGGGTAGCATCCAAGAATCAGCGACTGTTGCCCAAGTTTAAAGAAGCGCACCCTGATTGTGGTACTTATCATTCCAAATACTCGGATCAATATAACAAAATTATTATAGAATCTGTAGGTGGTTCTGGTGACAATGATGCTGAGAAGGAAGAGAAAATCATCCGGAATATCTCCAAGAGTGTTGTGGTTGAGAAGTAGGTCCACAATTATTTTAGGCCCACAATATAGTAGACCAGATGTACCTTTTAGATGAAAGACCTCTAATTCCTGAATACATATCACGGTATGGATGCTATTCGTCCGCATGTATAATGGTCGCAAGCATTTTTGCTGCTATCCATAAATTTTATGTAATATCCACGATGGCATTTGTTCAATCAATCCTCAGTTATTTCAACTGGAGAGCCGTGAAAATGTTTAGCGTAGTAAAAATGATGGATATTATATTGGCATGCCTTATCTTGCTTCATGTAACCTTCATAGATAGTGCCAAGTTCCGCCCAGAATACCAAAGGCTATGGGTATTTACTTTGGTTATAGTATTGGCCATTTTTACCATGAACGAGTTCCTGTTGTATTATCAAGTGAAGACTCCAGTATATCATAGCGACCCGAATAACAACCAGTATTTTTCGTTGGCATATACTCAGCCGGGTACGATGGAACGCGAATACGCATATTATCGTTCAACAATAACACACATTTGTTTTATTCATATGTTGCCTGTTTTTGTCATCGGGTTTTGCATTTACACGTCATGTTCCGCATAATATTACAGGGAAGGGAATTTTGTATAACTATATTATAGAATGAATCACAACAATCATTATACGATCATGTTTTTTATAATGATTTTATCTGGGTTGTTATCTACCATGAACATGTGGGCAGATAAATTGGACGATGTACGGTTTAGTATAAATGATGCATACATGATTCTACTGATGACCGGCTGGATGTTTCTATTTATGGGGTTGGTTGACGGGGAATCTACCATACTTTTTATTGGCGGATTATTGGTGGCGACAAATCTGTGGTGTATTAGAACGCAATTTTTGGTGTCAGAAGCACAGTATAAATCGGGCATGATACCGCATCATTCTATGGCGATCCACATGAGCAAACAATTATTAGAAAAGGAAAACAATATACAGCCCTTTCTCCAGCATATTATTGATTCACAAGAGAAGGAAATATTATTTATGAAAAACTCTGCCCTATAATTATTAAATAATTGCCTGTGTTTGCAGTGGCGGATCACTTCGACAAAATAGGTCTACATCGTATAGTTTCAAGCAATAAGCACAACACGGAATGAGAAGGGCTGCAAGCAACCCGGCTCCCAGCCCTAATAGAACTGTTTCTGTAACGGTTAACATGTAAATATATACAATTATTGCGAATTGTTTATATCATAATCATGTAGTGTAAATTTGGCCGCCCATTTGGCGGAAAATATATATTATATTTTGGGGACTTAAAGAACAGAAAATATCGAGTTTTTTCCCTGGAAAGTTTTTTGGGAAAATCAAAAATGGACAAAAAAAATGTCCAAAAACCGATTTTGCCAAAACACTTTCCCCAAAATACATGTTTTGTGAGCATAATTGAAATTTATGGTCTGGTCACCAAAAAAATAATTTTCAGTTTGTGACGATAATTTTTTATTACTTTTTGTGAAAAACGCTTAAACTTATTTTCTATCTCTATTTTATGGAAACTTTAGGAAACGAAACGGTGGCAATTTGTGGCAAAAAAAACGATTCAAAATATTACTGTGAAATATGTCACTATAAATGCTGTAAAAAATATAACTGGGTGAAACATTTGACAACAGATAAGCACAAAAATGCCATTATGGAAACCGAAAGTGGCAAAAAGTGGCAGAAAGGTGGCAATCAATTTGAATGTGAAAATTGTAACAGACTATATGCTACAAACTCTGGATTATGGAAACACAAACAGCAATGCAAATCAAATGAGGATACTGATAGAGATGTTGAAGATAAAATAAACAATCCAACCGATAAGGATCTCATCATGCTGTTAATTAAGGAGAACAGTGAGCTGAAAAATATGATGATGAAGGTACTTGAAAACGGCACTCACAATACTACCAATAACACGACAAATTCGCACAACAAGGCCTTCAACCTGAACTTCTTCTTAAACGAAACATGCAAGGATGCGATGAATATTATGGATTTTGTTGACTCTATCAAGCTGCAATTGTCGGATTTAGAGAAAGTAGGGGAATTGGGGTACGTTGAAGGAATATCCAACATTATTGTGAAGAACCTCAATGAACTGGATGTGACTCTGCGACCGGTTCACTGTACTGATAAAAAGAGAGAAACAATGTATATCAAGGATGAGGATAAATGGGAAAAGGATGAAAATAACAACAAAATAAAAAAGGCAATAAAACGGGTAGCATCCAAGAACCAACGATTGCTGCCCAAGTTTAAAGAAGCGCATCCTGATTGTGGCACGTATCATTCCAAATATTCAGACCAATATAACAAAATTATTATAGAATCGGTGGGTGGTTCTGGTGACAATGATGCAGAAAAGGAGGAGAAGATAATACGGAATATTACACGGGCCACGACAATTGAGAAATAACAGAGGCCGAAATAATTAGATTAAACCGGGATAATTAAATAAAATACAAGTATATGTCCAAACAGGTTATTAGCGAGATTGCGAACCGCGACGCATTTTTAACACTTTTGCAGCACAATACAGGAATAATCGTGATAAAACTTGGAGCCGAATGGTGTGGGCCGTGCAAAACCATAAAGCCCGCGATACATGGCTTCTTCGCGTCGTCGCCCCCCGAAGTCATATGTGCGGATATTGACGTCGACAGGTCATTCGACTTTTATTCGTTTTTAAAGTCAAAGAAGATGGTAAACGGAATTCCTGCCCTATTATGTTATAAAAAGGGTAACTCAACCTATATCCCAGATGATATGATTACCGGGGCGGACCCAAATCAACTCCACCAATTTTTTATGCGATGTGGCAAGCATTTAATGGACGCCCTAACTCAGTACCCCAAAAGGCAGACATAATCGTGCAAAAACATACGAATATTTAGCGAAGAAGGCGCCGTCGACTACAACCGAAACATAAAATATATTATATTTTAATATAATATATGAAATCATTAACTAATCTATTCCCCCTATTTGGCATCCTTATTGTATTGGGTGTCCTGTACAAAAGATTCGAGGATAAACGAATCCGATCGGAGGAGGGTGACACCTACGAGGCGATTCAGAAATACTTGTTGGACGGCGATACTTTAGGTAAGAGTAAAAAGCCAATTTTGTGGATTCATGTGCCGTACGAGTACAACTCCAGACGTTGGTTAAGTTTCGGTTCACGCAGTTCATTTGATTTAAATCAGCCGTATCTCTATTTGACTGTCCGAAGCATTATAAAACAGTGCGACCAGTCTTTCACAATTTGCATTATAGATGACACGTCATTCAAACGACTACTTCCTGAATGGAATATAAACATGACGTCCATATCTGATCCTATTCTCTCTAATATGAGAATGTTGGGAATGATGAAGCTCCTGCACTCCTATGGTGGCATGGTTTGCCCGCTGTCATTCGTGTGCTTGAAGGACCTCAACGAAATGTATATTAAGGGGACACGAGGTGATAAAATGTTTGTTTGTGAGGTGGTTGACAGAAACGTGACATCCACCGACATGGATTTCTATCCAAATCTGTCATTCTGTGGAGCACCCAAGCACTGCGAAACAGTCCGAGAATTATGCAATTTTATCCAGCGCACTGCATCCCATGACTACACGGCGGATGTGAAGTTTTTAGGAGAATACGACAAATGGTGCAAGCAGCGGATTGAAAATGGCCGAATTAACCTAATTGATGGGGCCGAGATTGGTACAAAGACGGTTGAAGATAAACAGATAATCATTGACGACCTAATGTCGAACCACTACTTGGATTTATACCAGGGTGCATATGGTATTTTAATACCGGCCGACGAGGTTTTGAGCCGTAAGAAGTTCGAATGGTTCGCTCGCATGTCGCCCAAGCAGGTGATGGAGTCGGACACAATTATAGGCAACTATATTCTTCTCTCTCAAACCGACGATACGGGAATATTGGAGCCACTGGAACCCCTAACAAACCGTGCGATTCAGAAGCAGTTTGTTGGCTTCTGGAAGACCCCCGAATATCCGGGCCTCTACGGTCTCAAGCCAAATTTCCTTGGAGACAATCTCCAGAAGGCACCGTACACTGGAAGATAAATATTTATAAACGTACTTAAAAACAAGACACCATTATGAGTATTGAAGGATGACAGACTGCCTTGTTTTTAAGCTTGAGGAATTTGAGGATGGTAGCGATAAGATGGACAATGTTGTCTATATTCTATACGACACATATGATGAGACCTATATTATTCGAGGACGCCGTGAAGAAACCCGCACCCGAGCTGCCTGCACATATTCGTTCGCGTGCAACGATGAAAACGATTTAGCAGATTTTCTGCAATACACGATTTGCAGCCATAATACCGTAAATGAGATTTTGTATAATTACGACAATCTTCCGTATGATTCCAAAGACATTACTTTTGCATTTTTGGAAAAGTATGACGACCCTGTTTACGAGATTTCCGGGTATAACGGGCAAAAACTTCGCAAAAAGAAGTTAATTAAAAACCTGCGAATGTTAAAAAATGTGTTTAATTACTATAATTAAATTAAGCACGTTATAGTATAATTATGAACGAAACGATGTCCTTACTTATCGCGACTGCTATTTTAGCAACTGGTGGGGTCGGATTGTACATGTATAAGTCGTCGGAAAACGAGCCGATTGAAGATCGCGAATCCGAGGAAACGGAAAGAGAAAAAAAGGAAAAAGACAGTGACGACACCGGCTTCTTTGGCAAGGGCGGTTTTTTCAGTTCAAGTAGCGGGGATGAAGAGGAGGATACGGAAGAGCATATTAGATACGAGCCGAAGCCGAAGGCCCGTAGTGTGAAAACAAAAAGAAACAGAAGAAGCGGTGGCACCAAGAGAAGATACTAAATTTTAAACTTGTAATGTTAAATTTTTAGGTAAATATAATAAACAATGTCATATGTAGACCTATCATACACGATTTTAGATGTATATGTAAACTTATTGAATTTACATATTTGTCGTATTATAGTGGCAAGCGAATTATATGTTAGCTTTTTATTTAAATACTTACGCTTGGACAAGTGATAATAAGCGGCACATTCTGTGATAAATTGTTGTATTACTCCGTTGTATACACCCTTCTTATATGAATCCGTATTTAGTGTATAGTGCTTATCATTTTTTAAACAGAATAGGTCCAGAAACCCGGTAAACATTTCATCCGGGATCCCCCTTTTAAATATTTGTGTAGACATTAAACTATACTATAACTATATTAAAAGTGTATAATAATTATTGGAACGTATAATAATTATTGGAAAAAATAAATATTATATTTTCTTAGGCGCGCAACAATTCAACCAAGTTATTAGTGAACAACGCGAGTTCAATTTCGTCTTCATGGATCTCGTGAAATATAGTAATGTATTTGCAAATACACGGAATAATGATATACTTGTGATCCTCGGCAATTAACGGCGTCGTTTTTACAAAAAAGAAGAAATTATCTAAAATATCCATTACAGAATACCCTTTGTCATATATTTCATATATCAACTTGATCGCCTCGGGTAGCTTCTTTTCCAGTACGAAATTAACATAATCGGCAAAGGCGAAAAAACTAATGTTAGAACACAACTGAACGGCGCAATCCAGTGTGATTCGTTCATCAAGCAGTTTGAATTTTTCCATATAGTTGACCAGAATTTTCACGGTATTGTTTGAAATATTTACGATGAACTCCTGCGCATCGTCGTCAATAACAATATTTTCGGATTGTTTGATGTGATTTAGAATGTCAACAAGGCCTTCTCTCGTTAGTGGTTTCATCTTTATGATTGTGAACCTGGATTGAAGACTTTCAATGACCTTTTGTATATTACTGCATGACGAAACAAAATGAACATTGTGACTATATTTATCAATAAAATTCCGGAATACCTGCTGGCTTTGCTCGTTGATCATGTCAATGTCATCTAAGATGACCATCTTCTTTTTATTTTTCACCATAGAGCATGTTTGACAGAAGGTCTTTACTTCGGTTCTATAGTAATTAATCCCCTGCTCCTTCAGACTGTTAATGTAGAGCACATTTTCCGCATACTCCTTTGGAGTGCAGCCGACGTAGTACTCTCGTATTAGAGCATTCAAGAGAGAAGTTTTTCCAGACGCTATATCGCCTGCGAGAAGAACATTTAGATTATCAAAGGCAATTAGGGTCTTTAGCATTTTAACAACGTCATTGTTTTTTCCGAAATCATCAAAGTACATTGGTTGATATTTGTGAACAAAGAGTTTATCGCTGTCTGCCATTAAATATATACGTTAATAAATATTTAAGTATATCTCGGTTAATAATAATAATGCCGGAGAACTTTTATAATATTTTGGGCGTAGAGGAAAATGCCACAAAGGACGAGATCAAGAAGGCGTATAGAAGTTTGCAGATGAAGTGGCACCCGGATAAAAACCAGGGGAGCGACGATTCCAAGAAAATGTCTGAAAAAATAAACGAGGCATACGAAACTTTAGGGGACGAAGCGAAACGAGATGAATATAATCGCAGCAGGAATAATCCCAACCCGTTTATGCGAATGAATTCTGGCGGCGGAGGAGGCATGGAAGTGCCAATGGATGATATTTTTAATATGTTTTTTGGAGGTGGGATGAATCCATTTGGCATGCCAGGAATGCCAGGAATGCCAGGAATGCCACCAGGGGCCAGGGTACATGTATTTAACGGCGCCCCAATGGGGTTCCAACAGGCGATTTCAAAACCAACCCCAATAATCAAGACTGTTAGCGTGACAATGGACCAGGTTTTATCTGGTGCAAATGTCCCATTAGAAATAGAGAGATGGAATGTAGAAAACGGCATCAAGGTTTTTGAAGCAGAAACCATTTACGTTACCATACCGCAAGGCATAGATGATAATGAGATGATTATATTAAGGGACAAGGGCAACATGCTGAACGAGCATGCCAAGGGTGACGTAAAAATCGTTGTAAAAATAATAAATAACTCGGAATTTAAGCGAGCCGGATTAGATCTGATATTTGAAAAGAAAATCACACTGAAGGAGGCTCTGTGCGGATTCACGTTTGAGCTCAATTATTTAAACGGCAAAAGCTACACACTGAATAACAATAAGGGGAATATCATTCCGCCGGAATATAAAAAGGTGTACCCTGGTATGGGATTAACCCGCGGAGAACACAAGGGCAATATGGTTATCCATTTTCATGTGGAATTTCCAGAGAAGTTGACTGAGGAACAAATAGCAAGTCTGGCAACTGTCCTTTAAACCCTTGGTAATTTAAAACGCCGTTTTTATAAAGTATTTTTTTATAAAAATTATTTAAAAATGTATTATTATACTACATTAGTAAAATGAATATTGAAGAATATGTGAATAAAATTAAAATATTAGAAGATGAAAATATGCAATTAAAAAATAAACTTAAAACATATACTGCTCCAACACGTAATACAAAATATTACGAAACCCACAAAGAAGATATTATACAAAAAACAAAAGAGTATAAGAATAATCTTCCACT
>JACCDO011981971.1_pt1 | contig 16845 bp, 15 predicted proteins | sample 7446101 | NCBI WGS metagenome assembly JACCDO01 (sample SAMN15323440, study PRJNA562643) | freshwater metagenome | isolation source: river surface water | place: USA:Blue River Watershed | collected 2017-08-16 | reverse complement strand
TTTTGATGAATTATATTCGGGCACGAATCCAGAAGAAGCTGAAACAAGCGCTGCGTCATTTATGCTTTACTTACAGAAATATAAAAATGTGTCTAGTTTATTGACAACTCATTTTGTAAAAGTGTGTAAAAAATTAGATAAAGTAAAAGGAATACAAAACTGCAAAATGGTCGCCGAAAAAAATGGTCATAAAATAAAATATACATATCAATTGGCTCCAGGAATTTCTGAAATAAAGGGTGGAATAAATGTTTTAACTGAGATGAATTATCCAGAGGAAATAATCAAAAACACGATTCTTCAGTGTAAAAGGAATGGCTAACTTTTTTGGTAAAAATAAATTTACAAGCTTATATTAGCCAATATGAAGGAATTTGTTTTGTATATTTTATACCACGACTTTTTTTATTATTTCACACACAGGTTATTACACAGCCGATACTTCTATCCATTACACAAAATACACCATAAAAAAATCAATCCAGAATATTATGATTTCTATAGTGTCCACATAGTAGAAATACCTATTAGCAGTATAGGTCTCTTTATCGCAATATATTTACATAAATTATACATGTATCAAGTGGTATGTGCAATCCTATATATACATATACGCGGTTTGATGGCACATGACGCGAGATGTACACAATTCGTAGGTGACCATCATTTATTGCATCATAAGTTGATAAAGTGTAATTATGGGGAATATTGGTTAGACGCTATTTTTGGAACTTTGCACACCAACAACAGTCCTTCAAAATATGCAATTGCACCTTTGGATGAATCCGTGAAAATCGAGTAAACAGACGGTTTAGTTGGGCAATGGTGTAAAAGAGATTCGTTATTACAAAAATAATTTTATATTGTCTTTTTGTAATAAATGTCCTTAACTGATTTATTGAATCCAACTTTTTTTATGTGTTTAGGAATAGTGTTACTTGCTATAGCCCTTTTGGTGGTATATTTTGAAAACAAAATGAGAGAACAAAATCACAAAATATCATCCATGTTAAGTCTTGTATCAACTTTAGCAGAAGATATGAATGGGTTTAAAATAGGTTTAAATCATTTAGCGATAAATAGTATGGGTGGTGGTACTGTGTATGCTCAACCACAGCAATTCGACGAATTAAATACCGCCTTTATTTCTAACAATGATCACAAAATTACTGTTTCAGATGATGAAGACGATTCTGAAAACGAGAGTGACAGTGAAAGCGAAATTCTGGGTGATGAAATAGAGTCGGTTTCAGATGACGAGTCGGTTTCAGATGATGTAAAGGTTTTAAAGTTGAATTTTAATAAGGAAGACTTGGAGGAAGATGATGACGATGCTAGTGAAACGATGGATTTTGATGACAACATGGAAGATTTAGATCAATTAGACGAATTAGAGGATACCAATTCGGAAACTTCAAATGTGAACTCGGAGTTTGTAGCAGAAACATTAGATTTGAATTATGAAGAAAATTTCGATAGCCAACCTGGCGAACAAGGCAATACAGACGAACATGTAGAAAACATTTCTACTTCTGATTTAAAAAAAATAAATATTAATTTAGAAGAAACAAATTCTGAATCTCTTGATTATAAAAAACTACCACTACCTAAATTAAGAAATATAGTTGCTGAAAAGGGTTTGACATTGGATACATCAAAATTAAAAAAGCATGAATTACTAAAATTGCTTGAATGTGAATAAAGATTTTATCTAGTGATTATATAAATGAGCTGGCAAACTTGTTACAGTGGTTCTAATAATATTAATTTTAATTTCCCTCCAATAATGAAGGATGGTAGAAATTTTGCTTCATGGCAGCCAGACGCTGTAGTCAATAATCGTATTCAAGCGAAGGAAGGAATTCAGACCAATTGGGGATACCGCCAATACCTTCAACAGCACGGCATACAAATTATGAATTATAATACGATGGAATCTTGTTACACATTAGGACTTGACCCACATACAAAAACGGATAGAACGCCTTCCGACAATGTGCCGTATAAATTTAATGGTATTTTTGATACGAGTAAACCAGGGTTTGGATATTGCAATAGTGATTTAAAGAATCCATATATGAGTCGAGAACAATTAAATTCCAGATTAGTAGCGCCATCTATTCACCCAGAAAGCTATAAAAACATGGTACCTGGTTTAAAAATGTAAATATAATTTTAGAAAAAGTATAGCAAAATATGTTTGTTATACTTTTTATTACAGTATAGAGAGATTTTGCTATACTTTTTATAAAAGTATATCAAAATGAAAGTCTTGAGTATTGATGTAGGTATAAAGAATTTAGCATTTTGTCTTTTCGATAAATCACCCACAGCGCAACAGTTTAAAATAACAAAATGGGACATTATAAATATATCTGAACAAGAAGACAATGCGAAATGCTGTTTTGTTGAAAAAAACGTGGTTTGTAACAAACCTGCCAAATTTAAAAAAGACGACACCTGCTATTGTTTAAAACATTCCAAGAAGCAAACATTACAAATACCTACCGCTGAACAAAAGCCTGCTTTTATCAATAAACAAAAAATTCAAAAACTTTATGAAATAGCTGAAGCGCATAATATTAAATATGAAGCCAAAATTAAAAAAATAGATTTAATAAATTTGATAAATGATTACATAAAGAATAATTATTTTCAATCTATCGAGAGCAAACATGCCGCCGATGTTGACTTATTCAATATTGGCATCAATATTAAAACAAAATTTAATAAATTATTTGAAGGCGAAGAAAACATTGATTATGTTATTATTGAAAATCAAATTAGCCCTATTGCTACGCGTATGAAAACAATACAAGGTATGATTGTCCAATACTTTATTATGTCAAGTGTAACAGTAAAGCATATAGAATTTATTTCGGCTGCAAATAAGCTAAAAGATTGTGGGGGTGATCCGAGTACCAATAACAACAATAACAAAGCAGAAGGTGTTGCAAATGGAAAACTGAATTATAGCGATAGAAAAAAAATGGGCATAGCAAAATGTTTAGGAATAGTAACATCTGATTTCAGATTTAACGAACATATTGACTACTTTAATCAACACAAGAAGAAAGACGATTTATCTGATTCATTTTTACAGGGTCTATGGTTTATCAACAATAAAAAACTATAGCTATACCTTTTTGTAAAGTATATTATATTTTGCTATACCTTTTTGTAAAGTATAATATATTTATAATTCGTATTACTTAAAAATAAATGTTCTTATTAATGAATAGATAAATGGCAGATATGATGGATATTACCGAGTTGGACTTTAATGACAATGATTTTGGTAGTAATAATGGATTTGGAAAATCTACCAATTTTGGCGGTGGTTTAGAATTATTGATGAATGATAAAATTAAGGAGAAAAACCCAAGTAGCGATATTGATTTAGAAGATTTAAACAATTTAGAAAACGAATTAAACGATTTAGTTGACGACATTCCTAGTAGCAGTTTTAAACCAAGGTCTGATTTCTTTAATAAGCCTAGCGTGTCTTTTGAGGAAGGACCTAGTGTTAAATTCGGAGGAAGTGACAATACTTTAGGCCAATCTACCGCGCAAACCGAAAATGATAATAAAACTTGGGATGGGTTTGGCAAATTTAATAATATTCCGTTGAACCCTGATAAAGCGGTTCCATTAGAGCCAAAATTGTCTAGAGACGAAATGCTGAGAGAAAAATTCAAATATTTACGAAAATTAGAGGCGTTAGAAAAGAAAGGTGTAGAGCTTTCTAAAAAATACAATATGGAGTCTTCTTTGCAAGAAATGATGGGTGAATACGAAACCATTATGGAAGAAAAATCAAAACAAAATTCAGTTAAATTCCAAGGGAATATGCTTATGGCGGTAATAAATGGCATTGAGTTTTTAAACGGAAAATTCGACCCATTCGATGTTAAATTAGACGGATGGAGTGAGCAAATCCAAGAAAATATTACGGATTATGATGAGATTTTCGGTGAATTACACGAAAAATATAAAAGTAAGGCATCCATGGCACCTGAATTAAAGTTATTATTTCAATTGGGCGGTAGTGCAATGATGGTTCATATGACGAATACGATGTTTAAAAGTGCCATGCCTGGCATGGACGATATTTTGAGACAAAATCCAGACCTCATGCGGTCTTTCCAAAACGCGGCGGTGAATTCGATGGCCCAATCCAATCCTGGATTTTCTGGATTTATGTCGAATATCATGAGTCCAGAACCAAGACCATCACAAGGAATGGGACCACCACCACCCTTAGCGACACAAGGGCCTAATGCCGTTCCGCCTCCTATGGGACGCCCAGGTAACAACAATTACTCTAGACCTGATTTAAACATGAGTCGTAGTGCCTTTGTAGATGATGGAATCAGTTTACGAGAGAATTATGAAAGAGCCGATGCGGTGCGTCAAGATAGAAGTAGCAAACGTCAGTCGTCGTCATCGCGTCCAGAAATGAAGGGTCCCAGTGACATAACAGATATTTTGTCTGGATTAAAAACCAAGACCATTAATATTCAAGAACCAGTTCAGTCGCAACCACAGTCAACCAATGATAACAGTACCATCAGTATAAGTGACTTGAAAGAATTACAATCGGAAGGAAATATGCCAAAACGCAGTGGTCGTCGTAAGAAATCGGCGAGCAACACAGTTTCGTTAGACATCTAGCCACCTTTGGGAAAGGTGGCGCCAAACTCTACTTCCACCTTTGGGAAAGGTGGAGCCAAATCCACTTCCACCTTTGGAATTTTATATATAATAAAAAATTATGGCGATTTTTATTATATTTTTATTTGTTAGTTTTAGTCTTACTTCGTTATAACTTTTGCTCCACTTTTTCAAAAAGCGGAGTTTTACTATTACTTCGTACAACCTTTTCCAAAGGTGGTTAGGATTTGGCTCCACCTTTCTCAAAGGTGGATTTATTCAACAGTAACTACCTTGGCCAGATTTTTTGGCTTGTCAGGATTAATCCCCTTTTTGACAGAAAGATAATACGCGAGTAATTGTATCGGCATAATTCCCAACAAAGACGCATATGATTTATTTTCAGGGACTAGAATAACATCACACGTGACATCCTGTGCAATAGTCCTATCATTACTTATCATCACAATAGGCGAATTGCGCGATTTAACTTCTTGATAACAATTCAGCGTTTTCGCTCGATGACTCTGGTCTAAATTTAAAATGATTACAGGAAAATTCTCATCCAACAAAGCAAACGGACCATGTTTCAAAGAACTCGAGGAATATCCTTCACAATGTATATAAGAAATTTCCTTTATTTTTAAAGACCCTTCTCGTGCTATATATTCGTCACTTCCTTTTCCCAATAAAAACAAATGGTTCGACGCAATTTTTTCCGATATATCACGCACAACCGTTTTACATAGTTCTAGTGTGTTTTCTACATCTTTTGATAAATTATGTAGGTCGCATACCATTTTAGTTCTTTTTTTAAAGTTGACGGCGTGTAAATCAGCAAACCAAATAGCCGTCATAGATAAACATACGACTTGACTTGTAAATGCCTTGGTGGAGGCAACCCCCACTTCTTTTCCAGCGTTACAATATATCCCACAATCTACTTCTCTCGCTATTAACGAATCTACTACATTTATGATGCCGATGGTGGTTATGTTTTTATGTTTGGCAATTTCGATGCAACGATGCAAGTCTTTTGTTTCTCCTGATTGCGATACCAATATAAAGCACGTGTTTCCTATATTCGGAATGTCAAATTCATTGAATTCGGCGCCATCGAACACCTGAACTGTGTTGAAGTTACATAATTGTTTAAAGTAATACATCCCATATAAGCCAGCAAAATAGGATGTCCCGCACCCTAAAATAATAACGTTATTTATTTTTTGTAGTGCGCCTATATGCTGTTCTAGTCCGCCCAATTTTACTTCTGCGTTACCTTTAATACGACCGCCTTTGTTTATAGAATTTAGGATAACGTTTGGTTGTTCATTAATTTCCTTTAGTGTCCAGTGTTCATAAGGAAAGGGTGTCAATTCGGTTTCTATTGTAGTAACCGTTTTTTTGGTATAGGAATGGGAAGTAGTTGTTGTTATTCTAGTATTCGTTTTTTCTATTACACATATATCGTCATTATGTAGTGTTATATAATTATTAACCATATTACAAAACCCACTTTGTTCCGAGGTAATGATACAACGGTCTTCGTTTTGGCCGATTAATAAAGGCGAACCGTTTCTAACACAAAATAATTTATCTGGTTCGTATACACTTTGTATTAATAATCCATAGGTGCCTCTTAGCTCCTTTATTGTTTGTTCGATAGCATCAAAGGTACTTTTACATTTATTACTCATGTTATAATTATATTCAATTAGATTCACGATGACTTCTGTGTCTGTTTGAGAATAAAATGTATAGCCGTTTTTGATAAGATGTTGTTTAAGTTCGTTGTAATTTTCGATGATTCCATTGTGTACAATAGAGAACATTTTGTTATTCGATAAATGAGGATGTGCATTGGTATCATTTTTAATACCATGTGTTGCCCAGCGATTGTGACCCATGATGGAATATATGGCTTTGTCATTATCCTTTACGAAATTCAATTTTTCGAGTTTTTCTAATGCATTTTCTTCATTGGTAGAGGCATATTTATAAACATTTATGACATCGTCTTTTAGTATAGATATTCCTGCCGAATCATAACCTCTATTTTGCAATTGAGCCAGTCCATTTATTACCAATTTGTATATATTTTCATTGCTATTATTTAATATGATACCAAATATTCCACACATATACCTAAAGTAAATATTTTTAATTCATATATTTACTTTATTATAACCTTTCTAAAGGGTTGACTCTCTTACTTCGTTACAACTTTTGCTCCACTTATACTTTTAGATATACTTTTAGAAAAAGTATAACAAAAATTTTGGCTCCACTTATACTTTTAGAAAAAGTATAACAAAAATTTTGGCTCCGCAACGGCTTAAGCTTCGCGGAAGTCCCTTTGGACCTTTCCCAAAGGTGGATTATTTGGCTCTTACTTCGTTACAACTTTTGCTCCACTTTTTCTAAAAGTGGAAATTATTCAAACTCGATTTTATTATTTTCTAAATATTTATATTTGGTTTGTATGAGTTCATTCAATTTCTCCACACGAATCAATTTATCCCTTTTCAACATTTCCGATGTTTCTGCGATAAAATCTTTGGCATTTTGAATCATAACATGCGCGCATTTGTAAGCGTCGTTCAGCAAATTCACAACCTCATTGTCAATCAATTCTTTATATTTTTCACTTAAACTAGGATATATTATGTTGCTACCCATACCATAAAATATGATCATTCTTTCGGCTAATTTCAATGCTTCTTCAAAATCGTTGATTGCTCCAGTGGTTACCGAAACACCGTAAAACACTTCCTCGGCAATTCTGCCAGCCAATAATATCATTAAATGTTCAAATAGGGCTTCACGTACATAAATATTACTGGTAGAGCCTTCAAATACGGTATAGCCTGGACTTTTTGGTGAAGATAAATTGATGACCACTTTGGAAACCTTGGAGTGGTGTTTGGATAATAAACCTACTACAGCGTGTCCCATCTCATGTATAGCAATATGGTCGATAATATCTGAAGTGAATTCGTGTTCGTTTGGTTGCCAACCAGCCATCATTTTATTCAATACAAAATCAAAATCCTTATAACAAAACTCCGTTTCATTCGTTCTTAGTGCATTCAACATGGCTTCATTTAATAAATTTTCTATTTGCGCTCCACTAAACCCCTCCGTTACTTCTACTAATTCATCAATGCCAATCGAAGGACAATAAGGCTTACCTTTTATGTGAATTTTTAGAATTGCTTCTCGAGTAGCACTATCTGGGAGTCCAATAGAGATTTTCTTATCAATTCTACCAGGTCTAACTAAAGCGGCGTCTAGTAAATCAATACGGTTTGTTGCAGCGACTAGAAAGATACCCGTATTGTTTTTGAAACCATCTAATTCCACCAACAACGAATTTAAGGTGCTGTCTCTTTCATTCGAGGAACTTTCGCCGTCTGTTGACCTTTTTCTACCAACCGCGTCAATTTCATCAATAAATATAATACATGGCACATTTTTTTTGGCCAATTCGAAAAGCTCCTTTATTCTCGAAGAACCCACCCCTACGTATTTCTCTTGAAAATCTGAGCCAGATAATGGAATAAAACTGCAATTGGCCTCACCTGCTAATGCTTTGGCCAATAGTGTTTTACCTGTGCCAGGAGGCCCGTCTAAAATCAATCCTCTAGGTATTCTTACGTTATATTGGGCGTATTTTTTATAATTTTTCAAAATATCGACGCATTGTTGTAATTCTTGTTTGACATTTTCATAACCACCGACATCTTTGAAAAAGACATTGAAATTTTTAATGGCCTCGAAATTTTTTGATTTCGCGTTTTGTCTTTCTACATATCGAGACCTACCTGTTTGTTCATCTTCCTCAAAGAAGCCACTATTGTTGTTATTCTTATTATTGTTGTCATTATTGTCATTGTTTTCGTCATCGTTTTCGAAATTACCAAAAATGCCGTTGTTTTTAATATTACCATCATCGTCTAATTCGATGCCGAGTGATTGTAAAATACTTGACTTGTTTAAAATGATGCGTATTCGGGGCGGATGTTCACCGTTTTCATTAGTGTTATCTTCATTCATGTTATCCGTTTCATTGTAAAATTGATTTTCTGCACCTAAAATACTGTCGGTTTGAATCGTAACATTTTTAGAATTTAATCTTCGTAACTCTTCAATATAATCAGGACGAGTGATGGGATACCGTTTGATTACAATATTATATTTATTTTCATTTGCATTTGTCTCGTTACGAGGCAGTCTTTCACTAAAATATTTTCTAGAAAATGGATTGTATCTATTTTTATCATTTTCTATAAAAACACGTCTGTTATTTACGTGAATTATTTGTAATCCGTTGGTTGTCGAATCTAGTAGACAATAGAAAAGAAAAATATGAAAGAACGATAAGAAACAATGCATATACAAAATAAAACAAAAAGTTTTTATATTATTATTTTTTCTATAATAATATATTTTTCTACAATACTATTTTTTCTATAATACTATTCTCTTACAATATTTCCATATTCTTATAGTTCTTTTTTATTTGGGCGAGTAGTGCCATAAAGGGCGTTTGGTCTTTTCCATATAATAACGAATCATGCACTAATTTTAAGTTACCTACTAAACTTTGTTTGTTGACGTGTAACCATAATACAAACAATAAAAATAGACCACCCAGGAAATAAATATCTCTCGTTTTGATGACTTCATTTCGTAGATAATAAAGTGGTACTGCTTTAATGAGTGTATTGATAATGATAAAATAAAATATGGTTCTTCGACTGGTTCCATATAGTAACATCAATAGTAGCATAATTAGATTATCAATGACTCCTAATATAAGGGCAAATTTGGGCGAATACATAGTAAACTTGAACGCATATAATATATACCACACGTAAATCCAATATGAAAATACTAAATCAGCGCGCAATGCTGCCATTATATATATGAGCGGATATTTTAACATTTTTGGACAAAAGAAAATAGGTATTTTAGTGTAAAAAGCTTAAAATATTAGCAAAGTAATAAAGTAAAATGCGACAAAGACCAGCCGCGAATAATAGTATGAATAGTAATATACATAATACCATACATAAAAGCAACGCGAATGCGAATGTTACCATGACCAGGTGTAACAAAGGAGGTGTCAAAATTAAAGAAGCGGGAAATGGTTATACAAACGACCCTTTTGCAGGAGTCAATCCATTTAAAGAGGAGATAAATGAGACCATCCAATACGAGAAATCCGCATACGATAGAATTGATTTAAATATAGCAAATTATTCACGTAATGATTTATTTAGTCTATTTGGTTTGAAAAGCATGAGTCTTACCGAAGATATCATGAAGGAATGTAAAAAAATTGTTCTGAAAACCCATCCAGATAAATCACAATTAGAACCCAAATATTTTCTATTCTTTTCGAGCGCCTACAAAAAACTAAAAGAAATTTACGATTTTCAAAATAAAACAAATAGTAAAAAAGCGACCGACCGCAATGAATATTACGACTCGAGTAATCGAGATGTGTTAGACATGGTGTTTGACACCAAAAAAGATTTAAAGGACCCTAAAAATTTCAATAAATGGTTTAATGAACAGTTTGATAAACATAAATTAGACGACCCTAATGAAACTGGTTACGGCAGCTGGCTAAAATCAGACGAAGACATTGTTTATACGCCAAATGTAACGAAATCCAATATGGCGGCCGAAATAGAGAAAAGGAAAAAAGAGGTTCAAACGCTCACGACTTATTCTGGGGTTGGAGACACTTATTCGTCCACCTTTGGCGGTTCTTCCTTAATGGTCTATGATAGCAATTTTACATCGGGTTCACTATTTAGTGGAGATGGTATGGGTTATACGGATTTACGTCAAGCATACGTAGAATCTGTCATTCCTGTAACGGAAGAAGATTACCGAAAAACGAAACAGTTTCACAGTATAGACGAATATAAACGGCACCGAGAGTCGGTCAACACTACGCCGCTCAGCAAGGAGGAGGCGATGCGGCAATTATATAGGGAAAACAAAAATAAAGATGAAGAATCCGCAGCATTGGCGTTCTATTATGCACAGCAATCGGAAAAGGCGAAAAAGAACCAAGACAAATTCTGGGGGGAATTGAAGCAGGTAACCAACTGGTAATTCCACCTTTGGGAAAGGTGGAGCCAAATCCATATCCACCTTTGAGAAAGGTGGAGCCAAATCCACTTTTAGAAAAAGTGGAGCAAAAGTTGTAACGAAGTAAGACACAAAATTTTTGTTATACTTTTTCTAAAAGTATATTTGTTATACTTTTTCTAAAAGTATATTTGTTATACAATTTCTTTAATTTTTTGAAAAATTGAGTTTTGCTCCACTTTTTCAAAAGTGGATGTGGAGCCAATCTTTATTTAGCTAAATAAATCACCAAATACATAATACCAATCATGGTAGCAATCGTTATACTGAAAAATGCGACAAACCATTTAGAATGCTTATAAAATTCGCACAGACAAGATTGTCCATCTTTATCGAATTCGTCGCTTTTCGTAGGTATTTTCAACGGGATATTGTAAATGGCATCATATGATATATGGTAATCTGAATCGTAATTTGAATTCAGTGAATGTTCCGACATTTTATTATACTATTGGATTATACTTTTTTTTGGCTATATTTGGATATATTCCCAAATTATAGTATTTTATAAATATAAGTATATCTATAAAATGTCTACTAAATTTGAAAACGGTTTGTTTATTTTTAGAAGAGATTTAAGAGTCGTCGATAACAACGGTCTTAATTTATTAAATGAAAAATGCAAAAATATTTATACTATTTTTATTTTTACCCCTGAACAAGCAGGAAATGGGAATAAATATAAATCTGACAACGCCGTACAATTCATGATTGAAAGTTTGGAAGACTTGGCTTCAAATATTAGCAAAATGGGCGGACAATTGCATACTTTTTATGGTCATAATGACAAAGTGGTCGAAGACTGTATTAAGGCATTCGATATAAACGTGGTTTGTTTCAATCTAGACATCACCCCGTATGCGCGAGAGAGAGACGCTAAAATAATCAAGTTGTGTGAAAAGATGGAAACGTATGTAATGTATGATCACGATTATTACTTGCACGAACCAGGGACCATTGTGAATGGCTCTGGGAACCCATATGTTAAATTTACTCCTTACTACGAAAAGGCTTCAAAAAAGAAGGTCGATGCGCCTGCAGGAACCAGGAAACTTCATTTAACCAAGAGTAGTGCACACGTGCCTAACAAAATAACACTGGATTTAGCTATGAAAAAGTTTGTAGGGAAAGAAAATCCAGATATATTGGTACACGGTGGGAGAGAAAATGCGTTGAAACAAATGCGCATTGCTGCCAAAAATATAAAGCATTATGCTCAAACTCGTAATGATTTGGCAAAACCAACATCGCAGCTTAGCGCCTACATCAAATTTGGAGCCGTATCGGTGAGAGAAGTGTACAAGGTATTTCGCTCCAAACGTGACTTTATTCGTCAGCTATACTGGCGGGATTTTTACGCAGGCGTCTTATACAGTTTTCCGCGCGTATTAGGTGACAGTTTGAATCCAAAATATGATAAAATTAAGTGGCATCATAACGAGCGATGGTTCGAAGCTTGGAAGAAAGGCGAGACTGGAATACCTTTGGTCGACGCTTCGCAGAGACAACTTTTGCAGACAGGGTGGACACATAATAGGGGACGTATGATTTCTTCTAGTATACTCATTAAAATATTACTTGTTGATTGGCGTGAAGGTGAACGCTTTTATGCTCAGCATTTGGTTGACTATGATATTGGGTCCAACAACGCAGGTTGGCAATGGTCCGCTGGCTCAGGCAGTGATGCGCAACCCTTCTTCAGATATTTCAATCCATACCTGCAGTCAAAAGAACACGACGCCCAGTGCGAATATATTAAGCAGTGGATTCCTGAATTAAAAGATGTTCCGCCAGAAGACATACATAATTGGGAACCCACTTGGGAAAAGCACAAAGAGTGCGGATATCCTAAACCAATTGTAAATTATGCAGAGCAAAAAGAGATATCACTTAAGATGTATAAAGATGCTTTGTATTGAACGATGTCCAAGTCGTTAAAATCAATCAATTTATTATTCACTACTATAATAAATGGATTTAGAAGCAATATTATATGAAAAAGACGGTTTCATATTTTCACGTATAGAAAAAAACAAATATACCATGAATTTCGCTATGGAAAACAAAGATATAATTCTAGCAAAGGTTATCGATTTCAATTTAATCAAACTCATTTATGATTTAAATGGCGACGTCTATGAAAAGGTCTCTATGGAAACTCTCAATGAAAATGAGATTATTGCCACGCTACTAATGAAGCATCTTTTCGAAGATTTAGGACTCGTACAAAGGTACTCGTTTCTTCATATAAAAAGATTTGTGGAAGAAACCGGCATCCTATTTAAAGGCCAATCTATCAAAAGTTATCGCCCAATTGGCATTCCCAAAGACGCCGAGTTAATGGCTATGGATGATTTAAAGATTGTATGCCACATTGTCAATCCCCACAAAATCGATTTCTCGTTCACTATAGTATTCGACCCTATGATGAATATTCCGCCTTTTGCCGAAAAATTGGTCGGCATAATATTAAACAAAATATTTAAACGTGTAAAACAATTTATAGAAAACGTAAGAATATAACTATATTTGTAGTAATATGTTTAGCCAATTTCAAAAGACAATTCAGGGATTATTCTTTATTTTACACGCGGTTTGGATTATTGGAACGGAGTTATGTGTATATGGAGTGTTCCGCGATTATTCCGATTTTATAGAACGCATGACATATCGTCTAGCATCCATAAATATATTATATGTAAAGGTCTTTCAAGCAATAGCTTCCAATAACAGTCTCATTGACGAGAAAACAAATAATAAATTGTTGAAATTTACCGATAACGCACCATGGAGCGCATCAGATATTAATTTTAACCAATTGACTCATGTGTGCGCCAAGTATAATATTGTATTACCCAATGGGTTTGAAGCCCCCATAAATGCTGGAATGATTTCCCTGGTGTATAAAGGGTACCAAAGCGAAACAGCGGCACCCGTTATTATTAAAATGAAACGAAAAAATATTGACGCCAAGTTGAGCGACGCTATTGAAAACCTACAAACCATCCTGTATATATTCTCTTTTATTCCGCTAATACATAAATATCAAATCGCGGAAGTGGTAAAAAGAAATATAGATATTATTCGGAGCCAAACGGATTTCCATCAAGAAATATCAAATATAATGAAAATAAAACAAAATTGTAGGAATCTAAAATATGTGAAAATCCCGACCGTTTTTCCAGATGTCACCAAACGATTTCCTGAAATTATATTGATGGAATACATTGATGGTATCAAAATAAATGAAATCGCGGAAGAAGATTACGAACCATTTGCCAAACAAGTTATGAAATTCGGCTTTGTCACCTCGATTGTGCATGGTGTCACGCATGGCGACCTACATAGTGGAAACATATTATTCATCAAAGACGACAAAGATGAAAAATATCCGTATAAAATTGGGGTCATTGATTTTGGAATTATATATGAGTTGGATGCGACCTATAAGGGTTTCATATTTGACCTGTTAACACAAATGTTTTCTGCACCACCACGCGAATCCGCATTGAAATTATTACATTCTGGTATTATCGACCCACCTGGAATTCTCAGCCAAATACCCCAGGCGGATTATGAAACGATTGTGCAATTTACCAGCGAAATCATAGATGAGACGGTTCATAGTTCAAAAAAGGCCAATCAAATCCAAATATACAAATTTTTACATAAATTAAAGGATTACTTTGGTAATTCCGCATTGGCGAATATTGGAATACGACCGAGTGATAATTTAGTCAAGACGCAGTTAGTCTTGGCCATGTCGCATGGTATTACGCTTACACTTTGCAAAGAAGATTTTATGACGGTTGCCGATAAAGTAATCAATGAATTATTCCATACGAGCATGATGATAGAATAAACAAATAAAATTGTACTTCACATCTAATTATCATAACCCCATGGCCATATCAATACCAAACCGTTCAGAATGTGGTCAATATGTAATTCGCCATTATAATTTTTTTCCAAGGCAACACACACTGGATACACATTAGTCGCCTTTTTAGTGTTTTGTAAATAGTAATACGTTTCCGCCATCGTTTTACCTGATGATACTAATTCATCAACTAAAATAATATTTTTACCTGCTATATTATCGTCAATTCCTTCACAAATGGTATATTCGCCATAATTTTTGAGCAGTCTTTTTTGAACAATATCATTTATGGTATCATGATGGTTTTTTTGGCAATTATATTCGCTCCTAGACAACTTTACTTTGTAATTGGGTATGCCCATTTTTTTAGAAACGTAATCGGATATGATTGCTCCCCCTGTTTTTATACCTACTACGGCGTCGTAGTTTTGTCCGGTTTTTTCGAAATTTTCTACGATAGTGTCCAAATATTTTTCCAATTGATGCCAACTAACAAATGTTCTATTTTGTATTACTGCATTTATGTATATGGAGCCTACTTTAGTATAAAAAGGCGATTTTTGTTTGGAATGTATGCTGGGAATCATGTCTGCATCTACCCAAGGAGGAATTGGGCCATTTATTTTTTGGTCTAATTTATATACGGTTAAAATGGCGAGTAATAAACCAATTCCGCCTACGATTAAAAATGAAGATATTGACAAATGCAAAATACTATATATAGCAACGTATAGAGCACCTAACAAAATACCGAAACCTACTTGGCGAAAGGTATGCATATTGGAAACGATTCGTTGTGCGGAAAATAGTAGAATCAATGTGAGACATATGGGTAACGAGATGAAATTATTTATATACAAAAGCGTTGCGAATATGGTGATTGTTTCCGCGTGCCCTGATGGCATCCCAATACACGACGTATTTATTCCGTTTTCTCCGTTTCGGCATTTGGGTAAAGGTCTTTTTACCGAATCGTAATCAAAATATGTTTCGCAGAATATTTTTTCTAAACCATTGTGTAAAACAAAATGATAATATGATATCATGGTGATTACAATGATGATTTGTATATTTTTTGGAAGAATCATTGTTTTTATTGGTGTTAATATATTTATTTTCATTGCTATATAATGTAATGATAATAAAATTTCGCGTGCTCGTGTAAATGACGCGATATGTTATAGATTTTGTATTGGGCAGCTGCATATAACTAAAATAGAATAATGACATATTTGTTTCTTAACATTTTGAAAATATTGTTTAAGATTTTCAATATTAACATCGCTTAACAGAATCATATTTATAATAAATAACCCGTTCTCGTTAAGTTTTGATGAAACGGCGCTGTAATCAAATTTTACTTTACTAGTATCGAACGCATCATCTATAATGACATCATATTTTACATTTGTCTCGCGAATATATTGCATTCCGTCGCCTACATAATAATTTATTTTCGGAGAAGGATTATCTATAATAGAATTAAACATTTCGAACATTCCTTGGTCTATATCTACTGCATCTATACATTCTATGTGAGGAATTTTTGAGAATTCCATTGGCAAACCACCTAGTCCAAATCCTAGCATGCATACATTTTGACATTGACGACGCTGCGATAAAATATTTATTATTCGTATACAATAGTCAGGTTGAATTATATAATTATTTATCATATATCTAGAATGTTCGAGTTCGGAACGAGTATCTCGTAAGCTATAACACCCATCGATAATATAAACGCCAAACGTTTTGTTACGAATGATTGGGTTTGAATCTTTAAGCATAATTTTTGGTAATAAAGCTAAATCTAGTCTATGGATAGACATTATACAATAATGTTAGAAGTTATTTTATTAGCTGCGAAAGATAATTCATGATTCGACCTTACACGGACTTATCCACTACAATATTCTTGGCAATATTTCGAATAATCTTATTCTCTTTTTCTAGATCATTATCCCCCGAGCCACCCATCGATTCTATAATGAGTTTGTTGTATTTATCGGAAACTTTTGAATATGATTTGTTATACTCTGGATTTTGTTCTTTGAATTTTGGTATTAATCGTTGATTCTTCGATACGACCTTTTTAATCATCCGTCGCATTTTGCATTGTGACTCATCTTTTTCCCAAGTATTTT
>JACCDO011045270.1_pt1 | contig 16845 bp, 12 predicted proteins | sample 7446101 | NCBI WGS metagenome assembly JACCDO01 (sample SAMN15323440, study PRJNA562643) | freshwater metagenome | isolation source: river surface water | place: USA:Blue River Watershed | collected 2017-08-16 | reverse complement strand
GCTGGTTTACGCGGCGGGTCTTCCGTCAAATTGGTTCCTCCCAAACAAAAAACCAAGATTACTCTCAAGGCCCCGAAAAAGCATGGACCCTTAAAACATGTCCACAAATCGCGCAAGATTGCCTTGCGTACTCGCGGGGTGACGGCACGAATTTGCAAAGCCAAGAAATTGATGAAAAATGCCCAAGAAGCACCAATTAAATACATTCGTTGTTGCTTGGAAAAGCATGGTGTGATTAAAAAGGATTCCAAGGCTCCTGAAAAAATGCTTCGTGACATGTATGCCGATTTATTGATTACGAAAAAGGGCATGTAATAACACAAAATTCACGCATTGTTTATAAGAATTCTATAAGAGTATCTAAACATACTTTTATAAAACTAGGTAAGAAGATGGTGCACAGTAAAGAATTTTACAAACATTACCACACGATTTACTGTAAATATAAGGAACAGTATGGTCCAAAAACCATCGTGTTTTATATGAAGGGTTCGTTTTATGAATTGTACGGAATGCAAGATGCCACGACGCTGGAATACAAGGACCCCGTCAAGGAAGTGTGTGAGTTTCTGAATATTGAATGTACCTTTACACCCCACGACGTATCACCCACCATCCACGGTCTTTTTTCCGGAATTCCAGAGTACACGTTACACAAGCATGCCGGTAAACTTACCAGTCACGGATGGACGGTGGTGGTAGTTGACCAAGTGAAGGAAGGGGACAAAGTCGTCGACCGTGTGGTGTCACAAGTCTTATCTCCAGGGACGCACATGGAAAATTTGCAAGGACATACATCATCGTACGTGGCGTCATTGTATATGCATCACATGAGCCAGGAAGAACCTCCTTCGTACGGAATTGTTGTCATCGATTTGAGTACCGGCCAAATTGTCATGCACGAAGCCCAAGCCTCTGGATATTGTAATTCGTGGAATATGGATAGTGGGCGTCATTTTTTGCAAGTCTATCGACCGGCGGAATGTTTGTTCATGTATCAAGGGGCGTCATATACATGCCCCACGGAAGACGCATTGCGTCAATTGCTCCAAATTCCGTATATTCCCATCTATGCGTCGCATGATTTATTAAAAGGAAATTTTCAAAATTATATTCATCGTGAAAATTACTTGCGTTCGTGTTTTCAACCCAAGACACTCCTTCCGTTACGAACCTATTTACAATTGGGCCACAATATCTTGTGTGAAAATGCCTTGTGTGGATTGTTGCAATTTGTGGAAAAACATAATCCACAATTGATGCAGCACTGTAAAATTCCGCAACTCTGGAATCCTGCCGACCATGTACAAATCCTAAACAATGCCTTGCAACAAATCAATATGCTACCAACGGAAGCCAATCCTTTTAGTGTCTACAACTTATTTACCCGTCCCTATACATCGATGGGGAAACGTGCCTTACGACAAGTCTTGTGTCGTCCCTATACCAATGTATCCTTGTTGCGGAAAAAGCAAGATGTATTGGCCTGGTTTTTGGCGTGCGATGCGTCGACCATGATTTCCTTACAAACGTGTTTTACGTCCATGTATGACCTACCACGTCTTCATCGAAATCTCTTGTGCGGAAAGGTTCGTCCCAATGATCTTGTACAATTGTACCAAACGTATACATCGATGCAAATGTTGTGTGAACTTCTTGCGTCATCCTTTCTCTACGACAAGACCGTCCACCAACATGTAAACAACATTCTCACATCGTTTCGGTCCATCTTTAGTATTGAAAAGTTGGAAAAGTCGCAGAAAAGTCCCGAGGATTACGGATGTTTAGATCCACAATATGGGCCTCAATGTCAAGCCCACGAAACCGCCATTCAGACCTTATTTCAATCGGCCCAAACCTGGTTACAAACCCTGTATGCCGAATTTTCCTTGGAGAAAAAAATGTTGGAACAAGGCTTGTATTTTAAAGACGAGAATAAAAACTGTTTTACCTTGTATTGCACCAACAAAATCTTTAAAATGCTGGAATTGCTCAAACATAAAAAGTTATCCACCTACCAACGGTTTGAATTTCAGAAACTCAAGAGTTATGTAAATGTGGAACATCCGGATTTAAAATTGTTGCACAGTCAATTGCAAAGTACACGAGCCTTATTGGAAGAAAGTCGCAAGGAAGAAAATATGGAAGCGGTTTTGCATTTTATCAAAGAGCATCAAGAAACGTGGGATGAATTGGAGCAATACGTTACCAATTTGGATGTAATACTGAGTATGGCCAAGACCACCCAAAAATATGGATGGGTCAAACCCACCCTTGTCGAAAACAGTTCGTCGGCGTACGTCAAGGTGGAAAATCTACGCCATCCGCTCATTGAAATACAGCAATCGACGCGCACAAAACTCGTTTCTCATAGTGTCACGCTCGATGAATCGTCGTCTGGAATTTTATTATACGGAATGAATGCCTCAGGAAAAAGTAGTTTTATGAAGGCCCTCGGTATTTCCGTATTTTTAGCCCAAGTGGGGTGTTATGTACCTGCGTCCTCCATGGAATTGCAACCCTTTCAACAAATCGCCACGCGTATTTTGAATCAAGATAATTTATGGGCGGGTTTATCGTCGTTTGCCGTCGAAGTAAGTGAATTGCGTGATATTTTTGCCGTATCCAACAAGAATACGTTGGTGTTGGGGGATGAATTGTGTGCCGGTACGGAATCGGTCAGTGCCACCTCGATTGTTGCCGCAGGGATTGAGCAATTACAAACGACCGGCGCAAAGTTTGTCTTGGCATCCCATTTGCATGATTTAATGAAATTACCGATTGTGCAAAACCCAACCTTGCAAGTGTTTCATCTCAAAGTGTATTATGACCCTGCGCACGATTGTTTGGTCTATGACCGCAGTCTACAACCAGGACCAGGAAATACATTTTATGGGTTGGAAGTGGCCAAAGCACTCCATATGAATCATGGTATTTTAGAAAATGCGCAACGGTATCGTCACATATTGTTGGGGACCACAACGACCCATGATGCGTCCCAAAGTGCATGGAACCGTCAAATCTTGCGAAAAGAGTGTGAAGTATGCAAACATCCCATTACAAGGGAGTTGGAAGTGCACCATATTCAGCAACGGAAAGATGCCATTCAGCAAAAAAATAAGGATGGGACCCAGAATCATGATGCGCGAAATTTGGTGGTGGTGTGTCAAACGTGCCATGATGCCCATCATCGCGGACAATTGATGATTGCGCCCTTGGTCGATACGTCACATGGTCCACAACGTCTTCAATCCCACCAAGTGCAAGCACCCGTGTCTTCACCCAAACCCGCACCCGCGTATGATGAATCAACCTTGGAACGAATCCAAACATTGTGTCGTGAAAATTCTGTATTACGTCCTCGTTTATTAGTGGTTCAACTAAAAAAAGAAGGCATAGAAATTGATGAGAAAACCTTGAAAAAAATTCTTACCGCCGGTTCATGCTAAAACTGCTTTGCATTGCGGCCCGTCGAGCCTCTTCCGCGGCCCGTGCGCGTTCTTCGGCAAGTTTTGCGGCTTGGGCTTCTTTGAGGGTCTTGTATCCTTGATAGACATCAGGACTCTTTTCTTGTAAAACATCGAGCAACATTTGTAAATCCTTTTTACTATTGTCGAGTTCACGTTGCAAACTACGAATTTGGTTACCAATAGGGTTACTTCCTTGGTATCCCATTCCATTGAGGACAGACGTCATTGTTTCTATGATTCTTTCGGAATTCTACATGCACAAAACAACCGCACGCACGAAAAATTGATTCCCAGAATTGTCCAACCATCATCAGTACCATGAGTTCCACCAGTGTGAATCCGATTCCGTGTAGTATTTGTGGAGAAGGGGGGCACCGCGCCAGTAATTGCGACAGTTTGGGAATTCCTCCCCACGGGTTTTCAAAAAATGAAGGAGGGTATCGTGAAGAAGGTGGGGACGATGATGAACATCTTTCCCAGTCATTTCGTTTGCAAACCCTTGATAAAATTGAAAGTTACAATTTAAACAATTGTATAGATAGATTATACAAGGATGATTATTCCAGTACGTTGTATGAATTGTGGGAATTTGCTAGCCGATAAGTGGCGTTATTATCAAGCCGAAGTTGCACGCCTTCGCGCAGAACAAAATATTACACAACCGTTTGTTATTGATGGCACACAATCGCCCGACGCAATCCCATTAACACCCGAAAAGCAAGTGATGAACAAGTTGGGTATCACCCGTTATTGTTGTCGTAAACATTTACTTACCCATCGTGATTTAATTGACAAGATTTAAAATCCATCCAAGGTAATAGAAGATGGAATTTTTTATTCCTGGTTTAACCGCCTTGTTAATCACAATTGCGCTTATATTTTTGATATTGCCTCGTTTGGGTGCACCCCTCATTGCTCTCATCAGTATTGGTCTCCTCATGTTTGCCGTATATCAACACTACCAATTATTCCAACCTGAATATCGGTATGCAACCTGGATGGACACATTGAAAGTCTATGGACCATACATTATTATCTTTTTCATTATCATTAGTTCTCTTCTCTATTTGGGTTTAAATATCGGTGGTGGAAAATCCAATGGAAATAGTATGTCCCCGATCAATTCAATCACCAATACCGTAACACCAATGCCTTCTGCTGAAAGTGCAACGAATGTATTAACATCAACCGTCAATAATACCTTGCGTGCTGCAAATAATATTTTCAATACGGTAAACAATGTTGTAAATAATGGCCGCAAGAATAACGGGTTATTATCCAATTTAATTGCAACCCCCAGAAATAACAGTGCATAAAATAATCAAATTGTATAGAGTAGAGAATGGCAAAAAAGACAATGAAAGCGTCGACTACCCGAAAACATCGCGGAAGTCGTAAAGGTACCGGCCAAGTGTTGGACATTCCTCAATTACGTCAAGGGATGCATTATATTAGCCAAAAGGCCCAACAACTTGTGCAAACGACGAAAAGTTTACCGGCAGCGGCTCGCCAATTTGCCCGTGAATGGAAGCAAATTTTTGGGAAAACCCTTCCCATTAAAGCCGCCGAAAAGTACTTGAAGCATATTCGTGGGTCGTTTCGTTTTACCCGCAAACAACGCGGAGGAGTTGCGCCACTTGATTATACTATGGGGCCTGGTGCAAATATTCCGTATGGAAAGTTTCCAGAATATTTAATGCGCGGAGGCTTGGAGCCACCGATGCCTGGAACCGCCACAACGTGTGGAAGTGAAGCCGGTAAATGGGCACCCAGTGCAGTCGACATTCAAGGAGGGCTCAAAGGAGGTGGTATTATGAGTCAAATCCTTTCACCCTTGGTTGACAATGACTTAACACGATATATGAGTGGGATGGCACAACGTCCAGTTACGGCACAAAACCCAGAAACTCCGCAACACCAAGCAGTGATGGCGTTAAAGGGTGCTTCTTACGCCCCCGGTCCCAATTCGTATCAAACAGCGTACCAATATCGTCACAATTCCAGTCCATCCGTCCCCAATATGGCACAAACCCTGACTCGTGCACTAAATCAAACTTCCGTGGTAAACACCGCCACCCGTTAAAGAAATCCACTTATTTTTCTATCGTCTTCAGCGTAAAACGATATAAGGATAATACATGTCTACTTATAGAATATGGAGATTCCACAGAATGAAATGGAAGGTCCCAGTTTCCTCAAAAATCCGGCCGCCGCAAAAGCGGAAGCAGAAGGATGGACGGGTTTTTCATCTCGTAAGTTGGCCCAAGAACTCATTCATCAATATTTCACAACCCTTCAGAACCCCTTGACCAAACACCATTTGGAAGGTTATAATAAATTTATTCGTGAAGATTTACCGTCGATGATCAAGGCGGAAAACCCCATTCTGCTCTTAAAATCGCCAATGGATAATGAAGAAACTGTCTATAAATACAAGATTGAAATTTACATTGGGGGACAAACGGGTGACGAAATCTTTGTTGGTCTTCCCACATTATCGCTTCAAAAGGGGCGTGATGTTCGCGCATTATTTCCCAATGAAGCCCGTCTTCGTAATTTAAATTATTTCTTGGAAATCAGTGCCAACATTCATGTCAAAGTCTATATCCGTGAAAAGATTTCGCAACCGGATAGTGAAATTGTCCCTCACATTATTGAAGTGCCAAAATTTGAATTGTGCCATATTCCGTGTATGTTACACAGTATGTATTGTCATTTATACAATAAACCGAAGCCCTTGCTGACGGCAATGGGAGAATGTACCGAAGACCAAGGAGGGTATTTTATCTTGGATGGGTCTGAAAAAGTCATTGTTACACGCCAAGAAGGTGCGTTTAATACCCTGTATGTGACGGAACAAAAACTCGATAAACAAGTGTCGTATTACGGAACCATCGTGTCGATTCATCCCACGTCGCATATTACAAAACGCGTCTCCTTCATGTACAATCGTGAACTCACACGGAAAAGTGGATATAAAATGGACCGCTATGGGCGTGAAGTAGAAGACAAGAGTTTGTACGTACCTTCGACCCTGGAAGTCAGTATTCCGTTTGTGCGAAAACCTATTCCCATCTTCATCTTATTTCGTGCATTGGGGGTGCAGACCGATAAGGAAATTCTCGAACAAATTTTCCCCGATTTGGATGGACCAGATGCCAAATATTTGGCCGATTTACTCATTCCCAGTATTGCCAATGCCTATCCCATTTTAGACACCTACAGTGCCATTCACTATATTAAGACCCTTACGAAAGGGTTTAGTGAATTCCACGTTTTGGACATTTTACACAATCAATTGTTTCCCCATGTGGAAGAAATTGGTGGATTTGGGGCACGCGTCCAATTCCTCGGTTCCTGTGTTCGCAAGATGCTTCGTGTCATCAAGGGAGTTGAACCACCGACCAACAAGGACGACACGCGCAACCAACGTCTCTTGAGCAGTGGATTTTTGCTTCAACAATTGTTTCAAACCACGTATAAAAAATACTTGAAAATGGTGGCACTCGCAATTGACACGGAATACAATGAACACAAGGCGCAATATTCTGGAGAAAATTTCCCCACCTTATTTCAATCAGGCAACATATCCAACTTATTTCAAAAGGGAAAGATTACGGAAGCCATTACGCGTGGATTCAAAGGAAAGTGGGATTCTGGAAAGGGGGATGTGAAAAAGGGGGTGGTACAAGCATTGAGTCGTTTATCATATTTGGATTTTATGAGTCATTGTCGGCGTATCATTTTAGAGTTTGACACTGGATTAAAACTCACAGGTCCACGTTTGTTGCAAACCAGTCAATACGGGTATTATTGCACGAATGAAACACCCAGTGGTGGGCATATTGGTGTCACGAAAAACTTGTCCATCTTTACGGCCATTAGTATTGGGGGGTCACAAGAGCCCATTCTCAATTGGCTATTTTCCAAGGCCAAAGTCAATCCTTGCCAACTTATGACCACCCAACGGATTCAATCGATGGTACCCGTTTATTTGAATGGAGGGATTGTGGGGTATACACGTGACCCCCAAAAGTTGGCAGTCACATTGCAATTACTCAAGCGCACCGGTTGTTTACCCCCCTTTAGTAGTTGTGGATTTAACATTCAAGAACGAAAGGTCTTTTTATACAATGACGATGGTCGTCCACTCCGTCCCTTGATTCATTGCCCCACCCCTGGAAACTTGCCACCCTTGGAAGAATTTAAAAACAAGTCCTGGGTTCGTCTTGTGATTGGAAAGTATCATAAAGAAGAAATTTCCTTGGAGTCAAACGTGTTTTACGACCCCTTGGAAGGAAATCCTTCTGCAAAGTTGGAAGATTATATTGCATTATTGTCTCCCTTACAAGGACTAATTTCGTACGTAGACCCGTATGAACAAAATGAAATCTTGTTGGTCAGTTACCCAGACCATTTGGACCAAAACAGTACGCATTTGGAAGTCCACCCCTCCACCATTATGGGTCTCTTGTGTTCGATGATTCCGTTTGCCAATCACAACCAGTCGCCCCGTAACCAATTGTCGGCCAGTCAAAGTAAACAGGGGTTGTCGATTTACGCCACGAATTGGAAGAATCGGTTTGACAATAATACCCACGTCTTGTGTTACGGAGAAATGCCCTTATCACGAACCATTTATCAAGAATACATTGGGGGTGGTCAAATGGCCTATGGTCACAACTTGATTTTAGCCATGGGAGCCTTTACCGGATACAACCAAGAAGATGGTGTAGTGCTCAATGCCGACAGTATGCAACGCGGAATGTTTCGAAATATGACGTATCGTTCGTACGAAGCGTTTGAAGAAAATGACGAAAAGATGCAAACCCGCACGCGCATTGCCAATCCAAAAAATATTCCTGGCTGGACGGATTTGCATCCAGGGTATGATTATAGTCATTTGGACGAAGAGGGAATTATCAAAGTCGGTGCCGTCGTGGACGAAAATACGGTGATTGTTGGGCGGTATTTACAAGCCGGCAACGGAAAAATGCGAGATGCATCCGTGACTCCGCAAGTATGGACGCATGGTCGTGTGGACAGTGTCGTGCGTCTGATGAGTAATCAAAATATGAAACTCATTAAAATCCGTGTTGTCCAAGACCGTACTCCTGAATTGGGGGACAAGGTATCGAATCGCCACGGTCAAAAGGGGACTCTGGGGATGCCCATCCGCGCGGTGGATATGCCACGTACGGTGGAAGGGATTGTTCCAGATATGTTGATGAACCCGCATGCGATTCCTTCACGTATGACCATCGGACAAATCTTTGAAATGTTGTTTGGGTATGCGGCGGCACAAGTGGGCGCCTTGGCAGATAGTACGACCTTTATGAATGAAGGAAGCCCCCACGAGTCCATTGGAAATGTCCTTCAGAAACTCGGGTTCAATAGTATGGGAAACCATGTCATGTACAATGGACAAACGGGGCAAATGATGGAGGCCGAGTTTTTCATGGCGCCAATCTATACGATGCGCTTGAAGCATATGACGGAAGATAAATGGAATGCGCGTGGAGAAGGGCGTCGTGAAATGCGTACCCATCAACCCACGGGGGGACGTGGAAACCAGGGGGGTCTCAAGATTGGTGAAATGGAACGTGACGCGATTTTGGCGCACGGCGGTGCATCCTTTGTCCGTGAATCGATGATGGAACGGAGTGATAAAACGGAATTTGTGATTTGTAATGGTTGTGGTACAATTCCCATTTATAATGAAAAGGAAGAGTTTTACTTTTGTACGATGTGTGATGGACCCATCCAATTTTCAGGAAACAGTGTGCACAATCTTGAACCAATTCCTCCGGTAAAACGGAGTACGGTTTCGTATAGCAAGGTGGAAATGCCGTATGCAACAAAGTTATTAATTCAAGAATTGAATACGTATGCCAATTTTGCGTTGCGAATCTTGACGAGCAAAGATACACACAAGTTGACTGGGGCCGAAGCCTTGGAATCGGTGGTGGAAAAGGAGATGCTGGATATTGAAACGCAGTTACCGATTCGCGTGTATCCCACGTATGCAGCAAAAAGCAAACTCGATGCATTGCCCAGTTTACGAAAAACCCCTGGAAATAATTCCAATTCGGACTCGAATAGTTCTTCCAATTCCAACTCGTCGTCGAATTCTTCCAACTCGAATAGTTCTTCCAATTCCAACTCGAATTCCAACTCATCGTCGAACTCCAACACCAACTCGAATTCCAACTCATCGTCGAATACTTCTTCCAATTCCAACTCCAATTCTTCTTCGAACTCCAACTCCTCCTCGTCTTCCAACAACAGTGAGAAATCCGTCCTGAATCGTGTATCGAATGTAGTCAACAATGTCGCCACAACGGTCGAAGGTCTCTTTCAACCGTCCACAGGAATCCCAAAGACAGGTGTTCAACAAGGGGGGTACGCACCCATCTTACGAAGCGGCGAAGGTGAATTAAAAGTCTATGATTCTCCTGCGGGTGATGCACCGATTATTGAAGTTAAAACCGGTCCAGCGGAAATGGCAGAAGCGGGATTCCCTCCATCCGATTCGAATCCAGGTCAAACCCCGCCTCATATTATGCGTGTACCACAACAACGACGCGCACGAAGCCCCATGGCCCGTCAAAATCGTGTATCGTTTGGGTCCGAAGGAGGAGGTGGTGGCGATTCATACGACCCATATTTTGATTCCATGGGAGGCGATTTCCCTGACGAGTCACAAGAACCTCCCCCATCCCCAGGTATGTATAAACAGCGAATTACTATTACCAAGGGTGAATAATTTACAGTTCTACAAGTTTTATAATACAATTTTTCATTTTATTATAAACCTCACTGTTTTGCAAACCATCATAAAATTGAAATACATAAAGACCAAAATACTATTAGTAAAGAATGACGGAAGCGCTCCCACCCAACACGAATGATATTTTGATTCGTTCGCGCCAGACGGTTTTGGAATTATTGCAAGACCGTGGTTATAACATTGCCCCGTATACCAAGTTGGGACCGGATGAATTAGTAAAACTCGTTGTACTCTCAAATCCCCGACCTTTACAAATTGTTGTGAGCAAAACAACAGACCCTTCACAAAAAGCATTTGTCTTTTACAGTTTTACCCGAATCAAACCATCCGCCGGCAACATTGCATCCAAATTATTGGGGGAAGAATCTGCCGACCGCCTTATGAATCCTGACAATCCCACCGAACCCATTGACCCTACAAAAACCACCGTCATTTATTTGACCATGGAACAAATCGTCGACACCTTTCACGCAGCGTCCCTCAACGCCTACAACCAACACAAACTCTGTTTGCAATTCTTTTCCATTCCCAGTTTGGTCAACAATCCCATGAAGCACTATTTACAACCAAAATTTGAAAAGATTCCGACGGAAGAACACGATGCTCTCTTGAAAACGTGGTATGCAAAGTCGAAAACCCAACTTCCGATGATTCGATACCATAGTGATATGGTGGCGCGTTACATGGGTCTTGTCGTGGGAGATATTGTAAAGATTACCAGTCCGTCCTATAGTTCTGGGGAAACGATTCTCTATCGTGTATGTGTTCCATAATAGAGATGGTTGTTTGTAATCAAACGGAATGGTTGGGTGAGAATGGAAAAAAAAAGTGTTTTACCGATAAGGGTGACGAATATGATTTACAAGTTGCTGCAGTACTTGGAACGTTTGTCGGCAATCCAAATTTTTCAAATTATGTAAGGCGTGGTGGAATTAGTTATAACGATGAAACGGACGCCGAGTATAATAATGTACAAAATGCAATTAAAGATGCATCCAGAAAACTAAAACAATACGAAGACTTGACAAATGAATTAAGTGTCTATATAAAAGATTATGTATCTTCCGCCACACAAGAAAATGCAACCACAACACCACAAGAGATTGCAGCACTTCAAAAAAAAATCAAGGATGCCAAAACGGATTATGAAAACGCCAAGTCCCGACAAGAAAATGTGGAAAACCCACGTAAACACGTATCCAATTACCAAGGACTTGCAGGGAAACTTGGCTTTTCAAAGCCCTTCCACAAAGTATCGATTGCCATTTTTCTTGCTCTCGGTATTCTCTTCATTTGCCTATCCTTTATGATGGTTCGTGAAATTCTAAACAAACCCGATGCGGCCTCGGTCATCAACACGGTTGCAAATAACACTGGAGTGGGGTCCATTTTCAGTAATACACTCCTGACACTTGTGGGGGTGGTATTTTTATTTGTACTCTTGGGTCTTTTTGCATCCAGTGGAAAATTCTAATGAAAGATAGTAGGAAGAATGGCACCAATTGCAGCCCCAAATAAAACTCCGAGTTGTACAAATTTAGGGAGTTATTCAGACATTGAAAAGGGTCTTTTAGCAACTGCACAAGTTGGGAGCGGTGATAAAGGCGGTAACGGGCTTCTTACGGCACAAGGGGCAAACAATGTAATCAGCCGATTACGTGCGGCAAATTATATACCAACGGCCCCAGACATTACCAATCCACATTTGAATAAAAAACCTTGGACGGCACCACAAAACGCGGATGGAAACACCAAAGACCCCTTGGCAATATATGTGAGTGCACAAAACGAATTAATTGCAAATATTGATGTCGAATACAATTATGTAAAAGGATTTTATCAAAAATCCCTGGAATGTTTGATTGACAAAGTCAAGGAATATGCGGCATCCAACAATGCAACACAACGTAAAACAATCAATACAGAAATACAAACACGTCTTGGATACGCCCGTGAATTCAACAAGAAATTAAATATTTTGTTGGACATTGCGCGTAAAATTAGTGAAGTGTTATTGTCGGATTCACAATCCTATAATGGGGCGATTAACAAATACAATGATGAATTTGGAAGACGTAAAACGCGCCTTGAAGAGCAAGCCAATATTTTGAATAGTGAAAGTGCTGCTTCCGAATTACATAAGCGCATGGTTGAATATAGTGCCGAAAAAAATCGTGCGCATAATAATTTACTCACCTTATATTCATGTTTAAATATTGTAGCAATCGCCATGTTATTCTATGTTGCAAAGTAAGAAACAATATATCTGTTTATAAAAGTATACCAATATTTTTATAAACACAATAGCAGAAGAATATGGGTGGTAATGTAACAAATGCTGCACAGCAATATACGTTTGATTTAATTAATTTAATGCAAACGGAAAATTTATGGGATTTGAAGGAAAACCCACAACAGTTACGGAGTTATCTGGATACAAAGGGAGGTGAAATTGTAAACAAAACAATGAATCAGCATTCCGGTGCATATGCTTCAGTAAAAGACCATTTACAACAATCGTCCAATACCAATAACAATGTATTATACTATTTCACAAGAAATAAAGATTTAAACCATTTACAAGAATCGTTGGAACAACGTGTCCAGGGGGAAGCAATGGGTGCCCGTCATGATGCTCAACTTGCAAAGCGTCAATTTGAAGTCAATGAATGGACTTCTGGAAATAAGTTGGATACCTTATTCTTCTTTCAATTGCTCTTTATTTCCCTCATGATTCTTGCCCCCATCTTGTATTACCATCGTTTGGGGGTGATTCCTGGGGGTGCGTTCTACGGAATTGTATCCTTAATTGTACTTGCCCTCCTCCTTACCATTATTATTCGTGCACGATACACCGAAGTCATTCGCGATTATCGTTTCTGGAATCGTCGTCGTTTCCCTACTCTCCCTGCACCACGTCCGGCACCCATATGTCCAGGATTTACCAATTCCGATTTACTTGGAGCCCTAAAGAGTAAGGTCAACGATGTCACCAATGAACTTGAGGAAATTGTACAATAAGGGGCATATATTCTTAACGAATAAGGATGGTTTTAGATACGTATTCAACACAAAACCCTTTTCTTTTATGTAAGAAGAGGATTGTACGATGGTAAAACAAAATGTAGGAAATGTTGAATGTATAAGAAATAATCAACTCAATACGTCCTTGCCAGATTTTAATAACCAATGTGCAAGTAACCGTGATACTATACGTCAAAATAATTTTTTATCCGGATTTACACAAAGTTTTGCGGATAATTTAACAACAATCCGTGCAACATACAACAACTTGATGTTATCGGCAAATGCGCTCCATGATTTTAGTGGTGGACGAACGATTCGTGAAGACATTCAACAAAAAAATTCAGAACTTACCAAACAAAAACAACTCTTAGAAAAGGAATTACAAACATATCAAGAAAAATCGCAAGTGGAAGACCGTGAATTTTTGGATAATTTAATGCATAATGGTCCTCCACAAGAAGAATCGTTTCCAACCTTACAAGATGTAGGTCTTGGATTATTTCTCATTGGTTGGTTGTTGGTGGGCGTAGTATTACTCTATGTTCAAATGAGAAACATTGGCTGGAAGGGGGCGTTTATGGTATTTCTCCTGTATATTGTTGCCACCATTTTAATCTACGGAATTTTGCAGTATCTTGCCTAAGAATGTAAGAAAAATATATTTATCGAATTGCAAGTCCAATTGTATAAATATTTTTAATGTCACCCGCATTCATTATGCATCGTCGACAAACCCAGCCTCTTCTTCGTGCTTATCAAAGGATTCCGCATCTTCATCCGATTCAAACACGAGGATATTTTCAAACGCCCACTTGGTCGAATTGTCATTTTCATTGATGGGGCGGAAACGTTCCAAGAGACGAGTCTTGAATTCATTTTCACTGAGACGACTGAGACCATTCAGGTCACACCACTTTTTAAAGGTCGCAAAGAAGGGGCGATAATCGACACGTTTTCCAAGTGCGCGGTCGTCATTGACCGTTGCAACACGGACACGACTGAGAACAAACTTGCCAAAGGTATCGTAACTGTCGCGGTAGGCACGTGTGTACTTTTCAACCATTTCAGGAATCTTCTTAATGCCGTCAGGGCAATAATAGGTTTGGTAATAATGGACGAGCAAACCAAAGAAGGCACTTCGCCACTTTCGTAGTGCACTGTCCATATCTGGGTCGCGAAGATAAATGTGTTTGCTGGGGTCCACGGTATTCTTCTTGTCTTCTCCCACGAAGGACGATTCAAAGAAGATTTTCTTGAAACGACGCCAAGTACCCCAGTCCATACTGTTGACTTTCGGGTCTCGGTTACTACACATAAACCACTTACCCATAATACGGAAACGCTCTTGTTCCTTGTAAAGACCACGACTTTCTACCAAATCATGTCCACACAATTGCTTGATGCGCGCCGTATTGAGAACATCCGTTTCATCCGGTTCTTGCAGGGCGATAAACCGTGCCCCCCGCAAACACGCCAATTCTGGAGTGGCTGCACCGGCTTCCGCCTTTTTACGGGTAATCAAGGTCGTACTTGCGGTACTTGCATATTGACCCATCACATTGGCCATGAGTTCCATCAACTTGGATTTCCCGTTACCACCGGCCCCAATCATAAAGTAAAAGGCCTGTTCTTTATCATCCCCTTCCAGACAACCAGACAAGAGCGTAAGAATGTATTCACGGAGTTCAGTGTTGGGAAAGATTTTTGTAAAGAAGTCTTGCAGTTGGGATTGGGATTCGTCATTGGGATTGTATGGATAATATTCGAGGGCAGGCAAGTCACCTTCGGTCAACCCCATTTGGAAACTCACATAGTCATCCGGTTTTCCAGGACGAAGTTCGGTGGTAAACTTGAGAAACTTGCCCTCCGCGTCGTACACGGGTTTCCGAAGTTCTAGAATCCCGTTGGCGCAACCCAGCAAATACGGATTGGCATTCAGGCGCTTGGAAAAGTCCTCGTCCTTGAAGACTTGTACACAGGCCTTTAGAATCTGTTCCTTGTTGCGCTCATCATACAGATTCTGTTCGAGTTTCAAGAATTGTTGCATCGTTTCCTTGAACTCTTTTTCTTCCATATCGTCCTTCTTGGAATACACATTGTCGTCATGACTACGCGGGTTTTCATCGTCTTCTCCTTGCATACGACGGGTAGTTTCTTCGGCCTTGCGCTTGAAATATTCGTTGCGAACCATGGCCTTGGTTTCCGCAATAATTTCGGAAACTTCATTGCTCATACAAATCTTGAGTTCGAGGCCAAGAGGAACCTTCTTCCACACGTGATTTTTAAATTCATACCATTCTACGTTTTTGCCTTCAATCGAACAACGGAAGCGGTCCCCGTACAGTTTGTACATGATTTTCGCAAAGTGAGTGTGTGTGCCTCCACTAAAACTCTTGGCCACCTTGGTAATGTAATTGTGAATATCATTGTTGCGCACCTTCAAGTATCCCGCATAATCGTCTTCTTGGGCCCAGCGTACAAGACTCCCAATTTGGAGAAGTGACACCCCCTCCATTTGCCCCAATACATTTCGATTCCAATTGTACTTGAGGTGTTCGTTATTGTTTTCCGAGTACTTGTGTGACTTTTTACTGAATTCCATCCACAAGTCAAACATTTTCTCGCTGGTTTGATTGTTGGAAATGTTCTTGAGACACCACCCCACGCGCATCCACGAATCGTAGGCGTCGGCACGTTCTGCCGACAAGCAACTCACAAGTCCTTCGATAAACTCGAAATCGGATACATTTTCAGGACGAATCATGCTCATCAGTGTTTGGTTCCATGGAGACAGTTCCTTGGGAAAGAGTTCCATTTGTTGAAGGGAGGGGGTGTTTTGCAGATTTTCGTGAACACGGGTCATGGTTTTCATGGTATCCATCTTTTGGTTGATTTCTGCCACCATGGTATCCTTGGGTTGCAACAGAGGAACATTTTGAAGAAGACGGATGCTGCACAATTCAAGAAGGTCGCGTGGGCTATACGCCTGGGTGGATTCTTCCGTAAACTTTCCGTTACGACAATTATACTTGTAGACGTGCGACAACTTGTAGGGGAAAATATCCGGTTTGGATTCACCGTAAAAGAACCAGCCCGTCTTATTGTCATTCAAGGTGTCATAAATATCCTTTTCTCCATTGGTATACCCAATTTCTCCAAACGAGTCTTGAATAATGTTTTCTTCCAAGACACAATGGCGCACAAATGCGGCGTGTTCACGACGAATACTCATATCTGGGCACACAATGTGAATTCCATCTTTAATCTTCTTGACGGTCGTGGTAATCCCATCCTTTTTCTGTTGTTTGGTTTCCACGTAGGCTTGGGGGCGAAGCGCCACAAAGAAACGAACGGTTTTGGGAAGGTCGAAATATTTGCTGTATATGGTGCACATACGTTCCAAGAATTTGGAAATATGTTCATCGGTAAATACATGGTTGAGGGTGTTTTCTGGGGGGAACTTAAAGTCCAAATCAATTAAGGGTTTGCAAATATAATCACTGCGGCGTTGTTCGACAAACCCACGATGGCGGATATTTTTCTGAAACAAGTCGTCGT
>JACCDO010130607.1_pt1 | contig 16846 bp, 15 predicted proteins | sample 7446101 | NCBI WGS metagenome assembly JACCDO01 (sample SAMN15323440, study PRJNA562643) | freshwater metagenome | isolation source: river surface water | place: USA:Blue River Watershed | collected 2017-08-16 | reverse complement strand
CACGACACCCCCCGGCCTCTCCCTCCAGCGCCGCCCCGCCCGCCTCGACACGCCCCATGACGCAATGCCTGCACTGCGGCCTGCACCTGCCCCTGGAAGACGCCGTCCAAGGCGAGCGAGGGCTTTACTGCAGCCCAGCCCACCGGCAACACCACGAAGCCTGACGTCGCCCCCATGAACACCCCCGCCGCTTCGCTGTTACCCCGAGAGAATGCGCTGTGGGACCAAGGCTGGTACCGGTATGCTCGCCGCGTCGACTCACCCAACTTCGGCCCCCGCCCCTCGGGAGCGGTGGTTGACCTGGTGGTCATCCACTCCATCAGCCTGCCGCCGGGGCACTACGGCGGCCCGCAGGTGCAAGCCCTGTTCACCAACACCCTGGACTGGGACGCTCACCCCTACTTCCAGCAGATCCGCGGGTTGCGCGTTTCCGCTCACTTTTTCGTCCGCCGCGGCGGTGAGTTGGTGCAATTCGTGAGCTGCGACGAGCGCGCCTGGCATGCCGGGGTCTCCCGTTACCGGGGTCGTGAGCAATGCAACGACGACTCGATTGGCATCGAGTTGGAGGGGCTGGAGGGGTTGAGCTTTGAGACCCCGCAGTACGAAACCCTCAGCGCCTTGTGCGCGGCCCTGGCGCAGCGTTACCCGCTGGCGCATGTGGCCGGACACGAACACATCGCGCCAGGACGCAAGCACGATCCCGGCGCGGGCTTCGACTGGGCCAATTTGCAACACTCGCTGAGCTGGCCCGCTCAGTATTTTCCCGACTAGCCCAGTCGTGCTTTCAATTGCCCACCCGATCGCTCGGCACTCAGAACTCAACCATCCCCCCTGACCATCGGACGAGGAAAGCTCGAATTCATGCGCACCGGCCACCCAAAAGGGCCGATATCCCGCAATTTTGCTAGGCTTTTTCAAGGACTCCTCGAATTGCCGGGGCTTTCACGCGTCGCCCCACCTCCACCGACGATCACGCGCCTTTTTAGACCCCCGGTTCGAACCGGCTGTCAACCCCCCAAACACTACCGGTAGTGTGTTGAAAAGCCACGCGACCCCAGATATAGTGTCACCTGGCGTGATGTTGTGACTGTTGGCACGCGCCCAGGTGTCCCGGCAACCCGGCCTTATCTTGTTGCCAAGCGACCCTCGATGAACACCGAAGGACCTCTACCACTATGCAGATCGCAGCCTCCCACGCCCCTGGCATCGCCCAGGCGCCCCACCTGACCCTTGGCGTAGACCGAGCAGCCCCACCCCAAGCCTCCGCGCTGGCCCATTACCAGATCATTCGTCGCAACGGCGCCGTGGTGCCCTTCGAGCCCGCCAAAATTGCGGTGGCCATGATGAAGGCCTTCCTGGCTGTGCACGGCACCCAGGGGGCGGCCTCGGCCAGCGTTCGCGAAACCGTGGACGATCTGACGCAAAACGTCGTGCGCGCACTCATGCGCTCGCGCCCCGGTGGTGGCACCTTCCACATCGAGGACGTGCAAGACCAGGTTGAACTGGGACTCATGCGTGGTAGCCACCATGAGGTCGCACGCGCCTATGTGCTGTACCGAGAGCGGCGCGCCCAGGAGCGTGCGGCCCAAAAAGAAGTGCAGGCCCCGGCCCAACCCACCCTGCACGTGATCGACGGCGGTCAGCGCGTGGCACTGGACCTTGCACGCTTGCAACAGATCATTGAAAACGCCTGCGCCGGCCTGGGTGCCGACGTCAAGGCTGACCCCATCGTGGCCGAGACTCTGCGCAACCTCTACGACGGCGTGCCCATCGAGGAAGTGTTCAAGGCCGCCATTCTGGCCGCGCGCACCCTCATCGAAAAAGACCCGGACTACACCTACGTGACCGCACGTCTGCTCATGCACACCATTGCCAAGGAAGTGCTGGGCACCGAGGTCACCCAGGACCAGATGGCCGCCCACTACGTGGACAACTTCCCCGCTTTCATCAAGAAAGGCGTGGACAACGAGCTGCTCGACGAGAAACTGCTGCAATTTGACCTGCCGCGTCTGGCCCGGGCCCTGAAAGCCGAGCGCGACTTGCAGTTTGACTACCTGGGTTTGCAAACCCTGTACGACCGCTATTTCCTGCACGTGCGCAAGACCCGCATCGAGTTGCCGCAAACGTTCTTCATGCGTGTGGCCATGGGCCTCACGCTCAATGAAATCGACCGCGAAGCGCGGGCTATCGAGTTCTACGAGGTGCTGTCTTCGTTCGACTTCATGTCCAGCACGCCCACCCTGTTCAACAGCGGCACCCTGCGCTCGCAGCTCTCGAGCTGCTACCTCACCACCGTGCCCGACGACCTGGATGGCATCTACGAGTCCATCAAAGAAAACGCCTTGCTGTCCAAGTTTGCTGGTGGTCTGGGCAATGACTGGACCCGCGTGCGCGCTCTGGGAAGCCACATCAAAGGCACCAATGGCGAATCCCAAGGCGTGGTGCCGTTCCTCAAGGTGGTCAACGACACCGCCGTGGCGGTGAACCAAGGCGGCAAGCGCAAAGGCGCTGTCTGCACCTACCTGGAAACCTGGCACCTGGACATCGAGGAATTCCTCGAACTGCGCAAAAACACGGGTGACGACCGCCGCCGCACCCACGACATGAACACCGCCAACTGGATCCCCGACCTGTTCATGCGCCGTGTCATGGAAAAAGGTGAGTGGACCTTGCTGTCGCCGTCCGACGCCCCCGACCTGCACGACAAGTTCGGCACCGACTTCGAGAAAGCCTACCTGGCCTACGAAGACAAAGCCCGTCGCGGCGAGATCAAGCCCAGCCGCACGGTGCAGGCCGCCGACCTGTGGCGCAAGATGCTGACCATGCTGTTCGAGACCGGACATCCCTGGATCACCTTCAAGGACGCCTGCAACGTGCGCTCGCCCCAACAGCATGCCGGCGTGGTGCACTCGTCCAACCTGTGCACCGAGATCACGCTCAACACCAGCGACACCGAAACGGCCGTGTGCAACCTGGGTTCTGTCAACCTGCTGCAGCACCTCAAAGACGGTCCCAACGGCAAGGAAATCGATCACGACAAGCTCAAGCGCACCATCAGCACGGCGATGCGCATGCTCGACAACGTGATCGATATCAACTACTACGCCGTCAAGAAGGCACGCGACTCCAACCTGCGCCACCGCCCGGTGGGCCTGGGCGTGATGTCCTTCCAAGACAGCCTCTACGCCCTGCGCATTCCCTACGCCTCCAAAGAGGCGGTGGAATTTGCTGACCGCTCCATGGAAGCCATCTGCTACTACGCCTACTGGGCCTCCACCGAGCTGGCCCGCGAGCGTGGCAAGTACTCCAGCTACAAAGGCTCGCTGTGGGACCAGGGCATCCTGCCCCCTGACACCCTGGACCTGCTGGCGCGTGAGCGCGGCGGCTATGTGGAAGTGGACCGCTCGTCCACCCTCGATTGGGATGCCCTGCGCCGCAAGATCGCCCAAGACGGCATGCGCAACTCCAACTGCGTGGCCATTGCCCCCACGGCCACCATCTCCAACATCATCGGCGTGGATGCTTCCATCGAACCGTGCTTTGGCAACTTGTCCGTCAAGTCCAACTTGTCGGGCGAATTCACCATCATCAACGCCTACCTGGTTCGTGACCTCAAGCGCCTGGGTTTGTGGGATGACGTGATGGTCATGGACCTCAAGCACTTTGACGGCTCGCTGCGACCGATCGATCGTGTGCCGCAGGACATCAAGGCGCTGTACGCCACCGCCTTCGAGGTCGAGACGGAGTGGTTGGTGGAAGCGGCGGCCCGTCGTCAGAAATGGATTGACCAGGCACAGTCGCTCAACATCTACATGTCCGGCGCATCGGGCAAGAAGCTGGACGAGACCTACAAGCTGGCGTGGCTGCGCGGCTTGAAGACCACTTACTACCTGCGCACCATCAGTGCCACGCACGCCGAGAAGTCCACGGTGCAAGCCGGTCAACTCAACGCCGTGTCCTCGGGCGCGAGTGGTGGTGGCATGAGCGCCATGGAAGCAGCAGCAGCAGCGGCACGCGCGCAAATGGATGCAACGCCTGCCACCGATATCAAGTTTTGCGGCGTCGATGATCCGACGTGCGAAGCCTGTCAGTGATTCGAGGCGAGACCGCGAGGTCTCGCGCGAGTCGATGTTAATGAACAACACTTTGCGAGCACGATGTGAATGAACACTTTGCAATTTGCATCATGTCGCACATAATCCGGACATTGGAAAACGCTCTATGCTGACCTGGGACGAAGAAGTCAAGCCCACATCGCCAACTTCACAAGCCAACGGCCTCACCGGCCGCGCGATGGATATCCCACCTCTGGCCACACCCGCACCTGCCTTGCGCACGCTGCACGATGGGGCCACCGTTTCCGCCTCTGTACTCGATGCTGCGCCCCTGGCCAGTGCCGCTGCCGTGAGCGCACGCCGTGTGAATGCAGCTGACAAGCGCATCATCAATGGCCAAACCGACGTCAACCAGCTTGTCCCCTTCAAGTACAAGTGGGCCTGGGAAAAATATCTCTCCACCTGCGCCAACCACTGGATGCCGCAAGAGGTCAACATGACCCGCGACATCGCGCTGTGGAAAGACCCCAATGGTTTGAGCGAGGACGAGCGCCGCATCATCAAACGCAACCTCGGGTTCTTTGTGACGGCCGATTCGCTCGCCGCCAACAACATCGTGCTGGGCACCTACCGCCACATCACCGCACCCGAGTGCCGCCAGTTCCTGTTGCGTCAGGCGTTTGAAGAAGCCATCCACACCCACGCCTACCAGTACATCGTGGAATCGCTGGGTCTGGACGAGTCGGAAATCTTCAATGCCTACCACGAGGTATCCTCCATCCGTGACAAGGACGAGTTCCTGATCCCGTTCATCGACGCGATCATGGACCCCAATTTCCACACGGGCACACCGGAAGACGACCAGACACTGCTCAAGTCGCTGATCGTGTTCGCCTGCCTGATGGAAGGCCTGTTCTTCTATGTGGGCTTCACGCAAATCCTGGCGTTGGGTCGTCAAAACAAGATGACCGGTGCGGCCGAGCAGTACCAGTACATCCTGCGTGACGAGTCCATGCACTGCAACTTCGGCATCGACCTGATCAACCAGATCAAACTCGAGAACCCCCACCTGTGGACCTCTGAGTTCAAGGCCGAGATCAAAGAACTGTTCCTCAAAGCGGTCGAACTCGAGTACCGCTACGCCGAGGACACCATGCCGCGTGGCGTGCTGGGCCTCAATGCCTCGATGTTCAAGGGCTATCTGCGATACATTGCCAACCGTCGCGCCACCCAGATCGGTCTGGAAGCTCTCTTCCCCAACGAGGAGAACCCCTTCCCCTGGATGAGCGAGATGATTGACCTGAAAAAAGAGCGCAACTTCTTTGAAACCCGCGTGATCGAGTACCAGTCTGGTGGTGCTTTGTCCTGGGATTGAGATCTATCAAGCATGTTTACCGTTTTGTCTGTTCACACCAAGCCTGGCCACTCGAAGCCGGGCCACTGTGAGCAGGCGTACCGTGTTCATGGTGCTGGACCCGGGTCCAACACCATGAATCGCTTGGCGTTGTCCAACCAACGCGAAGTGTTTTACCCAACGATCTTTTAAATTGATCTAGGAGTCATCATGGCAACTGCAAAAAAACCGGCCGCAAAAAAGGCCACCGCAAAGAAAGCTGTCGCGAAAAAGCCCGCAGCGAAAAAAGTAGCCGCTAAGAAGCCCGCAGCCAAGAAAGCTGCAGCCAAAAAGCCGGCCGCCAAGAAAGTCGCTGCCAAGAAGCCCGCAGCGAAAAAAGTAGCCGCCAAGAAGCCGGCTGCGAAAAAAGTCGCCGCTAAAAAGCCGGCCGCCAAGAAAGTCGCTGCCAAGAAGCCCGCAGCGAAAAAAGCCGCCGCCAAAAAGCCGGCCAAAAAAGCTGCTGCGAAAAAAGTAGCCGCTAAAAAGCCTGCGAAAAAAGCTGCTGCCAAGAAAAAGCCTGCGAAGAAAGCTGCGAAAAAACCCGCTGCTGCCGCCCCTGCGGCGCAGACCACGTTGAACCCGCAAGCTGCCTGGCCGTTCCCCACGGCCGGCAAGCCCTGAGTTCCGCGTTTCGGCGCAAGCCTCAAGCCCGGTGCTGCAAAGCCCCGGGCTTTTTCATGTCTGATCTCTGAACATGCGATGAGTGGTTGTCCCAGCTGGCGCCGCCAGGCAAGCGATGGCAGCGTGGTGCTCGACATCCAGGTGATGCCGCGCGCCTCTCGGACCCAGACTGACGGGCTGTACGATGGCGCCCTGAAAGTGCGCTTGCACGCACCGCCCGTGGACGGTCAGGCCAATCAAGCCCTGATCGACTGGTTGGCCCATTGCCTGGGCATTGCCAAACGGGACATCAGCTTGCTGCGTGGCGCCACTGCCCGTCGCAAGCAACTGCGCATCAGCGCGGTGGGCGCACAGCGCGCCAACTGGTCACAGCTCGATTGAATAATTTTGCGGACCACGGCTGGCAATTTTGAGCGCACCCACACGGTTGCCCAGCGCCGCACACTCGGTGAGCGACCAGCCCTGCTCCAACCCGAAGAGCAAGGCACCACGCCAAGCGTCACCACAGCCGGTCGGGTCCACCACTTGCGCGGCTTGCACAGGCGGTACATGCGTCATCTGACCATCCTGCCAAACCTCGCAGCCCTGAGCCCCCAGGGTCACGATGAGGCCGTCAACACGGCGTGAAATTTCTGCCGAGCTCCAGCCCGTGCGCTCGGTGAGCAGCTTGCCCTCATAGTCATTGACCGTCACCCAGGTGGACTGCTCGATGAATCGGGCCAGGTCGGCGCCATCGAACATGGGCAAGCCCTGCCCCGGGTCAAACACAAACGGAATGTGCGCCGCATGACACTGCTCGGCATGTTGCAGCATGGCGTCGCGGCCATCGGGGGAGATGATCGCCAGCTTGACGTCGGGATGCGCTTCGATGCGCGTGATGTGGGCCTGCATCATCGCGCCAGGATGGAAGGCGGTGATCTGGTTGTTGTCGCGATCGGTCATGATCATGGCCTGCGCGGTGTAGGTGTCGTTCAACAAGCGAACATGGTCGGTGGCAATATTCAAGTCGCGAAGACGTTGCAGGTACTCCGCGCCATCCTGCCCCAGCGTGGCCATGGGCAACGGGGTGCCGCCCAATTGTTTGAGGCTGTAGGCGATGTTGCCCGCACAACCGCCAAAGTCACGGCGCAGAGCAGGAACCAGGAAGGACACGTTGAGGATGTGCAACTGGTCGGGCAGGATCTGCTCGGCGAACCGCCCTTCAAACGACATGATGGAATCAAACGCGAGCGAGCCGCAAATCAGGGAAGCCATAAACAAATCCTTTGTGTCATGCAGTGTGCGCCGTCATCAGCACCCAGCCATCTTCGGTATCGGACACCTCCAGGCGGACATAGGGCGCATACGCCTGCTTCAACTCCTCGGCTTGTCGCTCGAGAATACCGGCCAAAACCAGCGAACCACCTGGCCGCACATGGGAGCACAGCAGCGGGGCCAGCACTTTCAAGGGAGTGGCCAGAATGTTGGCCAGCACCGTGTCGTAGAGCCCCTGCGCCAGATCAGGCAGACCCGTGTGCACTTGCACCCGGTTGGCCTCGGCGTTGAGGTGCGTGGCCGTGACAGCCGCTTCATCAATGTCCACGCCGTCGACCTGCGCGGCTGCGTGCATGGCTGCACCGATGGCCAGAATGCCTGAGCCACAACCATAGTCGAGCACGCGCTGACCCGTGAGATCATGCCGTGCAATCCAGCGCAAACACATGCGGGTGGTGGGATGGGTCCCTGTGCCAAACGCGAGCCCAGGGTCCAGTCGAATGAAGCGCTTGGCCGCTGCGGGCGGCTCGTGCCAGGTGGGCACGATCCAGAAGTCCGGCGTGATCTCAACCGGGGTGAATTGCGATTGCGTCAAGCGCACCCAATCCTGATCCGCCACCGCCTGCAAGCCCAGCACCTCACAGCCCGCAAAGAAATCCTGTGCCTGCAGCAAGCGGGCCGCGTCCTCGGCCTGCTCGTGCTGGGCAAACAAGGCCGTGATGCTCGAGCGCTCCCAACCTGCTTGAGGCGGTGGCATACCGGGCTCGCCAAAGAGCGCTTGCTCGGCCTCGGTGTGCGCATCAGCGTCTTCCACCGACACACTCAAGGCGTCCAAAGCCTCGAGGGCCTCGCTGAGCACCTCCACCTGTGCCTGCGGCACTCGCAGTCGGAGTTCGAACATCAGCCCTCCGCACCCGACAAGATGACGCGCATACCCGGCATCAGCGCTTGTGATCCGCCAGCCAGTGTTCCAGGTAGTGGATGTTGGTCCCACCTTCCATGAACTTGGCGTCGACCATCAACTCGCGGTGCAGGGGCACATTGGTGTTGATCCCTTCCACCACCATCTCGGCCAGGGCAGTGCGCATGCGGGCGATGGCCTGCTCGCGGGTATCCCCGTGGACGATGATCTTGCCGATCATCGAATCGTAGTGGGGCGGCACGAAGTAGTTGGTGTAGACATGCGAATCCACCCGCACGCCCGGCCCACCCGGTGCATGCCACATGGTGATGCGTCCCGGCGAGGGCGTGAACTTGAACGGGTCTTCGGCATTGATGCGGCACTCGACGGCATGGCCATGAATGCTGATCTGACGTTGGGTAAAGGGCAGCTTTTCCCCAGCCGCCACCATGATCTGGGTTTTGACAATGTCGATGCCCGTGATGAACTCGGTGACAGGGTGCTCCACCTGTACGCGGGTGTTCATCTCGATGAAGTAGAACTCGCCCTTTTCGTACAGGAATTCGAAAGTACCTGCGCCACGGTAGCCGATGCGCTTGCAGGCGGCCACACAACGCTCGCCAATCTTGTCAATCAGCTTGCGGGGAATGCCAGGCGCGGGCGCCTCTTCAATCACCTTCTGGTGACGCCGCTGCATGGAGCAGTCTCGCTCGCCCAGGTAGACCGCATTGCGGTGCTGATCCGCCAGCACCTGGATTTCGATGTGACGTGGGTTCTGGAGAAACTTCTCCATGTATACCGCCGGATTGCCAAACGCCGCCCCGGCCTCGGCCTTGGTGGTTTGCACGGCGTGGATGAGCGCCGCCTCGGTGTGCACCACACGCATGCCACGACCCCCGCCACCACCCGCAGCCTTGATGATGACCGGGTAACCGACGGACTTGGCAATACGGCGGATCTGCGCGGGGTCATCGGGCAACTCTCCCTCCGAGCCTGGTACGCAGGGCACGCCCGCCTTGATCATGGCCTGCTTGGCCGACACCTTGTCGCCCATGATGCGGATCGACTCGGGTGTGGGGCCGATGAACTGGAACCCGCTTTTTTCGACACGCTCGGCAAAATCCGCGTTTTCGCTCAGAAAGCCGTAGCCCGGGTGGATGGCCTCGGCGTCCGTCACCTCGGCTGCCGAGATGATGGCGGGCATGCTGAGGTAGCTGTGCGCAGACGCTGCCGGCCCGATGCACACGGCCTCTTCGGCGAGCTTGACGTATTTGGCCTCGCGATCGGCCTCGGAATAGACCACCACAGCCTTGACGCCCATTTCGCGACAAGCGCGCTGGATGCGCAGCGCGATCTCGCCGCGGTTGGCAATCAGAATCTTCTTGAACATGAGGCGCTTACTCGATCACCACCAAGGGATGACCGTACTCGACCGCCTGCCCGTTCTCTGCCAGGATCTGGACCACGGTACCGCTCTTGTCAGCCTCGATCTCGTTGAGGATCTTCATGGCTTCGATGATGCAGATGGTGTCGCCCTCTTTGACCACACTGCCCAGCTCGATGAACGGTTTTGCACCCGGGCTGGCGGATCGGTAGAAGGTGCCGACCATGGGCGACTTGACCACATGGCCTGCGGTGTCGGCCGCAGGCGCGGCGTCGGCAGCTGGTGTAGGCGCTGCAGCGGGCGCAGCGACTGCCGCCACCGGCGCTGCCACCACGGCGGGAGCAGCGGCCACGGGAGCCGCCACCACCAACGGTGCACCGCTGGATTTGACAATACGAACCTTGCCTTCGGCTTCGGTGATTTCCAATTCCGAGACATTGGACTCAGAGACCAAGTCGATCAGGGTCTTGAGCTTGCGCAAATCCATAGAAAACCTGTCAGATAATTACGAACAGGTGGGAATTTACATCAAAAAGCCTGGCTTTTTGACTTTTCTCACGTCAATTGATGTGAATTAAATCCATTTTTGCAAATCTTGGGCATCCAGACGCCCCAATTTTTGCTGGATCACACGGCCGCGGGCATCCAGCACCAGGGTGTAGGGCAAACTGCCTGACTCGTTGCCCAGCTGACGCCCCAGATGGTTGCCCGACACACCCCCGAGGGCAATCGGGTAACGGACCGGCTGGGCGGCGAGGAAGCGGCGTACCGCTGACGGCTGATCAATCGCAATTCCCACAATTTGCCAGCCTTTTGACGAATTTTGTTGAAAAAAACGATCAAGAAGAGGCATTTCTTCAACACATGGTGGACACCAGGTCGCCCAGAAATTGACCACCAAGGGACGCCCACGGCAGGCCTCCAGGACCAGGGGGCTGCCATCAGGTTGCTCGAACTGTGAAGACCAGAGCAACTGCTCTGCAGCGGAGGGCAGCCGCTGGGCGCTGCTGCGCCACCAGGACAGGCCGATGCCCGCCAGCACCGCCCCAGCACCCACGCCAACCATCCAATGACGGCGTTTAGGGCCAGAAACAGGATGGATGGAGGAATTTTGAGAGGAATTCATGTATTTTGCAGCAAGCGCTCCAAGGCTTGGAGGTCGCCTCGTAAGGTGTGGCCCTGGGAATCCGGACGCAGCGCCCCTCGCAGGTCGTCGTGATCATAGATCATCAGATGCACGCCCACATGCTCCTGCAGTGGCGCGCACCAGCTGTGCAGGCTCAACGCATCCACCAGCCCGCCCTGAAATCCTCGAATTTGCTGCACCTGGTAGTCAATTCCCTGGTTAATGAGTGCAATTTCGGCGGATTTGGAGTCATCGCAAAACAACTGCAGGTAAATATCCGAATGTCGGGTTGCCGTACCGCGCCAGACAGCGCCCCCCAGATGCGGTCTGAATTCCGCCAAGCGTGTCATCCAGGATCGGGCATGTTCTCGCAGTGCTTGTAGCTCGCCTGGCTGGGTGTCTGCGCAAAAGAGTTCCAGGTGTTCGCGCACCGCTTCCTCCAGCACCTGGTTGTCTGGCAACGGGGTGCGCGAAGGCAAGCCCAACAGCTTGAGCGCCTGGTGCTTGGCCGCCCCGTACTCCAGGCCGTCCTCGGCGATCAACCGGGCCGCCGTGGCGGCAATGGCGAGTGTGGCGTGCTCCATGGCCCCATTGTGCCTGCGCACCAGACGGCCGCCTAGAATCCAGGGCCATGCACATTCATATCTTGGGGATTTGCGGCACCTTCATGGGTGGCGTCGCTGCCCTGGCCCGGGAAGCCGGCCACCGCGTGACCGGCTGCGATGCCGGGGTTTATCCCCCCATGAGCGACCAGTTGCGTGCCCTGGGTATCGACCTGATCGAGGGTTTTGCTGCCGACCAGATGGCACTCAAGCCCGACGTGTTCGTGGTGGGCAATGTGGTCTCCCGCGCCCGTCTGGCTGACGGCAGCCCCAAGTTTCCACTCATGGAAGCCATCCTGGAAGCCGGTGCCCCTTACACCAGCGGACCTCAATGGTTGTCCGATCACCTGCTGCACACGGCCCACACGTCCCGCCATGTCCTGGCCGTGGCGGGCACGCACGGCAAAACCACCACCACCTCCATGCTGGCCTGGATTCTGGAGCACGCCGGCCTGCAGCCGGGCTTTCTGGTGGGGGGGGTTCCGCTGAATTTTGGTGTCTCCGCCCGGCTGGGGCAGCAGACCCCGCAGACCGAGCGCCCGTTGTTCGTGATCGAGGCCGATGAATACGACACGGCGTTTTTCGACAAGCGCAGCAAGTTCGTCCACTACCGGCCGCGCACGGCCGTGCTCAACAACCTGGAGTTCGACCACGCCGACATCTTTGACGATCTCGCGGCCATCGAACGGCAATTCCACCACCTAGTGCGCACCGTGCCAGCCAGCGGGCGGGTCGTGGTCAACGCGGTACAAGACAGTCTGCAGCGTGTCTTGCGGCAGGGGTGCTGGAGCCCAGTGGCTGGCTTTGGCATGGCCGGCACCGCCCTCAACGGCATCGAATTGGCCTGGGAGGTTCAGGGACCGCCCGAGCACTTTCAGGTCCTGCACGCGGGCAAGGTGGTGGCGCAGGTGCATTGGTCGATCGGCGGCGTGCACAACCAACTCAATGCGCTGGCCGCCATCGCCGCCGCCGAGCACGTCGGGGTCGACCCCGTGGTCGCGGCCGAAGCGCTGGGCTTGTTTCAAAACGTACGCCGTCGCATGGAGGTGCGCGGCACGGTGACCCGCCCGGGGGGGGCCATCACGGTGTACGACGACTTTGCCCATCACCCCACGGCCATCGCCACCACGGTGGACGGTTTGCGTCGACAGATCCGCCCGGGTGAACGCATCCTGGCGCTGTTCGAGCCGCGCAGCAACACCATGAAACTGGGCACGATGAAGTCCCAGCTGCCGGACAGCCTGGCGCAGGCCGACCTGGCCTTCTGTCACAGTGGAGGACTGGACTGGGACGCGGGTGAAGCGCTCTCCCCCATGGGCGCGCGGGCCACCGTCTGCGCGAGTGTCCCCGAACTGGTCCAGGCCGTGGTGGCACAAGCCCGCGCTGGCGACCATCTGCTGTGCATGAGCAACGGCGGGTTTGGTGGCATCCACACCCAGTTGCTGCAAGCCCTGTCACACTGAGGCGTGGCGCGGTTGCCCAGTCCTCCCACATTTGTGTGCTACATTCCCACCCATGACCTCAGTCCGTTTCGGTTTTAGCTATTTTGGGTTCTCACGCCTCCCGGCGGTCGAGAGACTCGGACTTAAGCGCTGAAACAGTCTGAACTCACTCACCAACCGCCGACACCCCGGCGGTTTTTTTTTGCTCGCCCAAGCCCAGCCTTCACAGAAAGTCATCATGAAGTCTTCCGCTCTCGATATCCGCGAACGCACGGACGCCACCCCTCAGACCGACGACCAACGCATCAAGGACATCACCGTCCTGCCGCCCCCCGAGCACCTGATGCGCTTCTTTCCGATTCGAGGCACCGCTGTTGAGCAACTGATCGCCAACACCCGCAAGTCCATTCACCGCATCATGCACGGCCAGGACGACCGCCTGCTGGTGGTGATCGGCCCCTGCTCCATTCATGACCCGGCCGCAGCGCTGGAGTACGCGCGCCGTCTGAAAGCCGAGCGCGAACGCTTTGCCGACACCCTGGAAATCGTGATGCGCGTGTATTTCGAAAAGCCCCGCACCACCGTGGGCTGGAAGGGGCTCATCAACGACCCCTACCTGGACGAGAGCTACCGCATCGACGAGGGCCTGCGCATCGCACGTCAATTGCTCATCGAAATCAACCGCCAGGGTCTGCCGGCCGGCAGCGAGTTTCTCGATGTCATCTCGCCCCAGTACATCGGCGACCTGATCAGCTGGGGCGCCATCGGCGCGCGCACCACTGAAAGCCAGGTGCACCGCGAGCTGGCCTCGGGCCTGTCGGCCCCTATTGGTTTCAAGAACGGCACCGACGGCAACATCAAGATCGCCACCGACGCCATCCAGGCGGCTGCACGCGGCCACCACTTTCTGTCGGTGCACAAAAACGGCCAGGTGGCCATCGTGCAGACCCAGGGCAACCAGGACTGCCACGTGATTCTTCGCGGCGGCAAGGCGCCCAACTACGACGCCGCCAGTGTCGCCGCCGCCTGCAAGGAGCTCGAAGCCGCCAAGCTGCCCGCCACGTTGATGGTGGACTGCAGCCACGCCAACAGCAGCAAGCAGCACGAGAAGCAACGCGACGTGGCGCAAGATATCGCCACCCAGCTCGCACAAGGCTCACGCCAGATCTTTGGGGTGATGATTGAAAGCCATCTGAAGGCCGGCGCCCAAAAATTCACGCCGGGCAAGGACGATCCGCAGCAACTGCACCAGGGCCAAAGCATCACCGACGCCTGCCTGGGCTGGGAAGATTCCGTGCAGACCCTGGACATACTGGCCCAGGGCGTGAAGGCGCGCCGCACCAAGCGCTAGAGCCCAAACGCCAGACGGCTCAGGCCGTGCCGCCTACCGTGAGGCCGTCGACACGCAAGGTCGGCTGCCCCACGCCCACTGGGACGCTTTGCCCCTCCTTGCCGCAAGTGCCCACACCGCTGGCCAGGGCCATGTCGTTGCCGATCATGCTCACCCGGGTGAGGACATCCGGCCCGTTGCCCACCAGCGTGGCGCCTTTGACCGGGTATTGCAGCTTGCCGTTCTCGACCCACCAGGCCTGGCTGGTCGAGAACACAAATTTGCCCGAGGTGATGTCCACCTGCCCGCCCCCAAAGTTGGTGGCGTACAAGCCCTTGCGCAAACTCGCCACGATTTCTTGCGGATCGCGTGTGCCACCCAGCATGTAGGTGTTGGTCATGCGGGGCATGGGCAAGTGGGCATAGCTCTCACGACGACCATTGCCAGTGGGCTTGACGCCCATGAGCCGCGCGTTCATGGCGTCCTGGATGTAGCCGCGCAAAATGCCGTCCTCGATCAGCACATTGCGCTGGCTCGCACAGCCCTCATCGTCCACATTGAGCGAGCCACGGCGGTCGGCCAAGGTGCCGTCATCGAGCACGGTCACGCCGGGTGCCGCCACGCGCTGGCCGATGCGGCCCGAGAAAGCGCTCGAGCCCTTGCGGTTGAAGTCTCCTTCCAGACCGTGTCCGATGGCTTCATGCAACAGCACACCCGGCCATCCGGGGCCCAACACCACCGTCATCTCGCCGGCAGGCGCCGGGCGCGCCTCGAGGTTGAGGAGAGCCGCATCCACCGCCTCGTCCACATAGCGTCGCAGCAGCGCGTCATCAAAACGCTCCAGTCCCCAGCGACCGCCCCCACCGCCCGAGCCCATTTCGCGGCGCCCCTTGTGCTCGGCAATCACGGTCACACTCAAGCGCACCAGCGGACGCACATCGGCAGCCAGGGTGCCGTCGGCACGTGCAATCAGCACCACATCGTGCTCGCTGGCCAGCCCCGCCATCACCTGCACCACACGGGGGTCGCGGGCACGCGCCAGGGCTTCGACGCGGCCGAGCAAGTCCACCTTGGCCGTGCTGTCGAGCGAGAGAATCGGGTCCTGATCGCCGTACAGCGATCGGCTCGGCGCCACCTTGCGTGCCGGCACCCGGGTGCTGGCCGAGCGTGACGCGGCTGCAATCGACCTCACGGTACGCGCGGCATCCAGCAACGAGGCCATGGAGATATCGTCGGAGTAGGCAAACGCGGTTTTTTCGCCAGTGACGGCGCGCACGCCCACGCCTTGGTCAATGCTGAACGAGCCTGATTTGACAATGCCCTCCTCCAGGCTCCAGCCCTCCGAGCGGGTGGTCTGGAAGTACAGATCGGCATCGTCCACCCGGTGCTGGCGTATCTCGGCCAACGCGCGCTGCAAGTGGCTTTCATCCAGACCGAAGGGATCGAGCAGACAGCGACGGGCCGTGGCCAGTCGCTCGAGGGTAGGTTCACGTGAAATCATGGTCAGAGTGTATAGAGCTTGAAGACGCTGGCATCATCCTCGTGGGCCAGGCCGGCCGCGTGTGCCTGGGCGAACACGTCGGCCGCCAACCGGCCCAACGCAGGCGTGAAGCCCACCGCGTCCCCGGCCTGAACCGCCAGACGGGTGTCTTTCTCGAGCAGGGTGACATGCGCGCGCGGGGCGTAATCGTTGACCAAGGCACGGCGCAACCGGTCGGAACCGATCCAGCTTTGGCCGCTGGAACGCTCCATCACGTCGAGCGTGGTGGAGGGGTCCAGCCCCATGCGCTGGGCCATGGCCAGCACCTGGGCCGCGCCCACCAAATTGATCCCGGCCAGCAGGTTGTTGGCCAGCTTGGTGCGGGCCCCGTCTCCCACGCGCTCGCTGACATGGAACACCAGGCCCGACAAAGCATCGAGCCAATCTTGGTTGGCTTGAAACACCGCTGCCGGGGCCGCCACCATCAGGCTCATCGTCCCCTCGGCCGCACGCTGAGGCCCGCCGGACATGGGCGCATCGATGACGTGGGCACCGAGTGCAGCCAGACGCTGCCCGAAGGACTCCACATCGTCGGGCGACAGGGTAGGGCACAGCATGACAGTCTGCCCCGGGCGCAAGGACTGGCTCACGCCTTGAGGCCCAAAGAGCACCGACTCCACCTGGGGCGTGTCGATCACACACACGATCAGGCGGTCCACCGCCGCCGTCAAGGCGGCCGGTGAGTCCTCGACGGTGGCGCCCAGGGCCTGCAAGGCGGAGGTCTTGCTTGCATCGATATCGCGCACATGCACGCGCCAGCCCAGGCCCAGCAGGCGTCGCGCCATGCCACCGCCCATGTTGCCCACACCCACAATGCCCACGGATTGCTGAACGCTCATGATTGCACCAATTGTTTGGCCTTGGCCACCGACATCAAAATGCCCAGACCAAATCCCAGCGTCACCATCGCAGTTCCGCCATAGCTGATGAACGGCAGGGGCACCCCCACCACGGGAAGAATGCCACTGACCATGCCCATGTTCACAAAGGCATAGGTGAAAAAGATCATGGTGATGCTGCCCGCCAGCAAGCGGGCAAACAGTGTGGGTCCCTCCAACGCAATGGCCAGGCCGCGCAGCACCAGGAATACAAAGCCCAGGATCAGCAACACATTGCCCACAAAACCAAACTCCTCCCCATAGGCGGCAAAGATGAAGTCGGTGGTGCGCTCAGGAATGAAGTCCAGGTGCGTTTGCGT
>JACCDO011436554.1_pt1 | contig 16848 bp, 34 predicted proteins | sample 7446101 | NCBI WGS metagenome assembly JACCDO01 (sample SAMN15323440, study PRJNA562643) | freshwater metagenome | isolation source: river surface water | place: USA:Blue River Watershed | collected 2017-08-16 | reverse complement strand
TGGTGGGGTAGACCAGAAAGTTTAGATAGTAGAATTTATTTTGAAAATAACGGAAGAAAGTTAATAGAAGATTTAATTAAAAAATTAACTTACGATGAAATAGAAAAAATAATACACAAGGGTTTAAATAATAATATATTTAAAAACGAACCGATAATTAGTACACTAAATGCTTACCGTGAACAGTCAGAAATACCTAATACTTTAATTGTGTTATTAACAGGTAGACATTCTGGTGTTGGTGGTTTAATTACTAAAATATTAGATAGTAAAAATTTAATATTTGATGATTATATCTACAAAACAGGTAGTAAAGAAACCCATGAATTTAAAATAGATGTTTTAAATAAATTAGTAAGTGAATACCCAAATCTAGAAGAAATAAATATTTGGGAAGATAGGGATGACCATTTACCAGTATTTAAATCATGGGCTAACCAACAAGTTTTTAATGCTAATGTATACCATATAACAGATGCAACTAAATAAAATATTAATATTTTATTTTTAATTAATATTTATAAAATAAAAAGTTACAATGAAGATAACCAAAACTAGCAGTAAAGGTATTGACTTAATTAAGTCATTCGAAGGCTTTTCAAGCAAACCTTATTTATGCCCAGCAAAAATACCACGATAGTAAATTAATATAATGGCGGTAGTATATAGACATAGACGATTAGACACTAATGAAATTTTTTATATAGGTATTGGTGTAAAAGAAAAAAGAGCATATGAAAAACGTTCTAGAAATAAATTATGGGAAAATATAGTTAGTAAAACTAATTATGATGTGGAAATAATTATTAAAGATATTGATTATGAATCAGCTAAAGAACTTGAAATCTTATTGATAGAGATGTATGGTAGACGTGATTTAGGTTTAGGTAGTTTAGTTAATATGACTAATGGTGGTGATGGAAATAAAGGAATGAGTCAAGAACAAAAAAAAATAATTTCAGAAAAATTAAGTGGTAAAAAACAATCAGAAGAAACAAAGAAAAAAAGAAGTGAAACATCTAAGAAAACTTGGTCAGACCCTAAATTAAAAGAACTTAAAAGTAAACAAAGTTATGAATTAAACAAATTAGGGATTATTGGAACTAAAGGTAAAGAATCAAAAAAGAAAGGTGTTAAATTAAGTGAAGAAACTAAAGAAAAAACTTCAAAAGGTCTTAAAAAATATTATGAGAATAATAAACCACATAATTTTAAAATAATTGAAGAAAACATAAAAAATGATATAATTATAGATTACGATAATGGTATTAATAAATTACAATTACATAATAAATATAATTTATCCAGAAATATAATAAATAGAATAATTAAAGAATATGAAAATAACTAAAATTAGTGAAAATGGGATAAACTTAATAAAAAGTTTTGAAGGCTTTTCTAGTAAGCCTTACTTATGTCCAGCAAAAATTTGTACAATCGGATATGGTGCAACATTTTACCCAAACGGTAAAAAAGTCACAATGAAAGACCCACCGATAACCGAAAAAATAGGTACTGAACTTTTAGAAAGTATGTTGGTTAAATTTGAACAATATGTTGACTCTTATTGTGTTGATACAGTCAACCAAAATCAATTTGACGCATTAGTATCATTTTGTTACAATTTAGGTCCTAATAATTTAAAATCTAGCACACTACTTAAAAAGGTTAATGCAAACCCAAATGACCCAACTATTGAAGCTGAATTCATGAAATGGGTAAAGGCTGGTGGTAGAACATTAAAAGGTTTAGTTAGAAGACGAGAAGCTGAAGCTAAATTATACTTCGGTAAATAACAAATAATAAATAATATAAAATGGTATTAAAATTAGGTAGTAAAGGTGAACAAGTTGAGAGCCTACAAATCTTTTTAGGTTTAAAAGCTGATGGTTCATTTGGACCAAAAACTGAAGAAGCTGTAAAAAAATGGCAAAAAAATAATGGATTGACAGCTGACGGTATTGTTGGTCCAAAGACAATCTCAATTATGGGTTTTTTGAGTACTGATATTTCAGAAAATACTCAAACAATTAATAAATTAACAATAACTAAAAGTTTTTTAGATAAGGGTGAATATTTCTCAGGACCAGTTAATAAAGACTTTTTATATTTACACCACACCGCTGGAGGTCATAATCCATACTCAACGATAAAAAATTGGAACAATGACACTAGGGGTAGAATAGCAACTGAATTTGTTATTGGTGGACCATCAGTTAAGGGTGATAATTTTGAATTTGATGGTGATATATTACAAGCATTTCCAGAGGGTGGTTACGCTTGGCATTTGGGTGATAATGGTTCACAATACATGCACAAACACTCAGTTGGTATTGAAGTTTGTAATTTTGCATATATTGTTAATGGTTTGACATATGCTAAAACTAAAATTGCTGATAGTCAAATGGTTACGTTGAATAAAGCATTTAGAGGTTATAAGACATGGCATAGATATTCGGATAAACAAATAGAATCTTTAAGAGATTTAATATTACATATTGCTAATCGTGACAATATTGATATACACTCTGGGTTAATTGCTGAGATAAAGAAAAAGGGTGTTGATGGGTTTGAATTTAATCCAGATGCATATTATGGTAAAATAAAAGGTATGTGGACACACACAAATGTCAGAAAAGATAAAAGTGATATGTTTCCACAACAAGAATTAATTGATATGTTATTGTCATTATAAACAAAAAAACCAAGAGCATTCTTGGTTTTTTTGTTTATATTTAATATATTTGTTATATAAAGATTAAAAGTTATATGTTAAAAAAAGGAGACACCATAATTGGTGAAATAAGTTTAACTGGTTTTGGTTCTGGTTACGTTAAAAATGATAATACACCAAGAGGTATATTCATACATAAGAGTAATATAAACAAGTCATTACATTTGGATATTGTTAAGGTTGAATTAACAAAGGTTGAGAAAAATCAAATAGAGGGTAGGGTTATATCAATAGAAGAAAGGTTTAAAACTGAATTTGTTGGAACTATGCAAATATCAGATAAACATGCATTTTTAGTTACAGACAATAAAAAAATGCATGTTGATATATACATACCATTAAATAAATTAAATGGGTCAAAACACGGTGAAAAGGTTGTTGTTAAAATGACCGACTGGGAAAAGGGTTCAAAAAACCCAAAAGGTGAAGTTATTAGAATATTAGGTAAATCTGGTGATAATGATGTTGAAATACACAGTATATTAGAAGAATATAATCTACCATATCAGTTTACACAAAAAGTCATAAATGAAGCTGAGTTAATATCTGAGGTTATAACCGAGAATGAAATAAGTAAGAGGTTGGATATGCGTGACATACTAACATTCACTATTGATGGTGAAACTGCTAGAGATTTAGATGATGCGTTATCAGTTCAGTGGGTTGATGGTAATATTCAAGTGGGTGTTCATATCGCAGATGTATCACATTATGTTAAACCAAATACCGCAATCGATGATGAAGCATATAAAAGAGGTACATCAGTTTATTTGGTTGATAGGGTTGTACCTATGCTACCAGAAAAATTAAGTAATAATTTATGCTCATTAAACCCAAATACTGATAAATTGGTATATTCATTTATATTCACATTAGATAACAATGGTAAAGTTATACATCAAAAATTTAACAAAGGTATAATTAATTCAAATTATAGATTAACATATACTGAAGTTCAAAAAGTAATTGAAGGTGGTGACACCCATACAAGTGAATTAAAATCAGCTATACTTGACTTACATAGATTTGCTAGTAAAATAAGAAGAAATAGAAATAAAAAGAATGCCTTACAATTTAGAGGTACCGAAGTTAAATTTGATTTGGATGAAAAAAGTAGACCAATTGGTGTTTATTTTACTGAACAAAAGGAATCTAACTGGTTAATCGAAGAATTTATGGTTTTAACCAATAGACAAGTATGTGAATTTGTAACAAAGAAAGAAGTACCAACATTACATAGGACACACGATAGTCCAGACCCAACAAAACTTGAATCTTTAAAAACTTTTATTGAGTCTTTAGGTTATAAATTAAACATATCTGATGACACCAAAGTTAAAGATAATTTAAATGAATTATTGAAACAAGTTAAAGACACACCAGAAGAAAATATAATTAATAATTTAGTTGTTAGGTGCATGGCAAAAGCTAATTACCAAACTAAAAATATAGGACATTACGGTTTAGGTGTTCAATATTACATGCATACGACCTCACCAATCAGAAGGTATCCAGATTTAATTTTTCATAGAATAATTAGTGATGTGTTAGGTAATGGTGGTTATGTTGGGTAGTTACCATTGAATATTTCAGATTCTGTATTTCTCCTACCTATTAAACCCTTTTGGGTATCAAACATATGGCTGCTGGTGGTTTTAATAGCTTCAGCAGCTTTTTTAAATTCACCCCTTTTAACTAATTGTATAAATTCACTTTTTCTAAAGGTACCCATACCCATATTATAAATCATTGAAACCATTGCATCATACATTGGTTGTGTTATTTTTGGGTTTATACCTTTTGATTTCCATTCATCCAGTAATCTATTTAAAGCATCAGATGCTGTATTTAAATCATCTTTAAATAATTGTTCAGCTTGTTCATCAGTTATTACAATATCTTTACCTCTACTCTTCATTTCTTCATATTCTTTATATGATTTTAGGAATGGGTATTTGCTACTATTATCACCTCTTGATATGTCTTTAAATACAGCATGACCATAACCAATAGTATAAGCACCATCTTTTGAATCATAAGAAGTTAATGATTTACCCTCATGTTTTATAATGGCGTTAACCAACTTATTTGAATAAGTTCTTGGTGTTGTTATTTTATTTTCTAACTTTTTAAGTTCCGTTTTTCTATTTTCAATGCTTGATAATTTATTATCAATTACCGTGGTTACTAATTTTTTATCTGGTATATTTGAGGCTTCTACTTTATTACTAAAATTAAATATTGATTGAACAGTCATAAATGTTAGTATTGAAGCTAAGGCAGATTTAACAAGTCTATTTTTTATAGAATCTGGTAATGCTACAATCTTTTTAAGTAGTTTATTTAAATACTCAATAGCCTGGTCTGATGTTTTTACACCATAAGTTGATTTGGCTATATCTTTTTCTATGTTATTTATTTTATCATAGAATTTACCATCGATTAAATCCCATTCAAAATCATATTTATCATCTTCTAAAATAAATTTTTGAGCATCTTTATATGTCTCACATAAAACAATTACTTCTTTTATTGCCTTGTTTAAATAATACTCTGATTTTAATCTATCTATGTTTAAATTTATACTACTCATCAACTATAAATATCATTAAAAAATGTATAATTTGTTGTTTTTATCTATTTTATTTATTATATTTGTTTTATGAAATATAAACTGGATGACTTAAATAAAATGAGCTTACACTTGTCGCAAAGAGAAAGAGTTGCACAAAAAGTGAGCAGAGACAGTGTTAAATACAAACAATGTGAATATTTGTTAGATAAGATTGGCAAATTATTTGACGGTGTCGTAACATCAGTACAAGATTATGGTTTATTTATTGAAATACCAGAAAACGGTTGTGAGGGTTTGTTAAAATTATCTAATTTTAAAACGAAAGCTTGGAAATCAGATTTGAAAACACATTCAATTATTAATACAATAACCGAACAAAGGATAAGGTTGGGTGATGAAGTTAAAGTTATATTACATTCGGTTGATTTAGAAAAGAAGGAGATTAATTTCATAATGTTAGATATTTATTAATATGAATAATAGCATCACAAAAAAAATTGACTTTGGTGAATATGTAGTTATTGCAACTTATTACGGTGACGGAAAAATAGACGTTGTTGTGTTAGATGAGTTTGGTGACGAAATTGAAGGTATTTATATAAGTGAATATAATGAAGATGATGATGCATTTGATTTTAAATTAAATTAAATTGGCACTAAACGTTGAATTTGGCACTTATGAAGAATTGATAACTTTTTTAAATAGAGAAAGGTCTCTATTTTTTTTAGTATCATATAATGTTATAAAACAATGTATTGATGACAATGATGATTTAGCATTAATAGCTAATTTAACAGTAGGTGATTCTGTATTCACAATACAAATAGAAAGAAAAGATTTTAATAGACACTTAACAAAATCATTATCATATTTTGAATATGATGAAAATTATGAAATGTGTAGAAAGGTCAAAGACTTAATGGACTTAGTATGAGTAATTCAGAATTTGTTTTATGGTACATTGACAAACTCTATTTATTTACTGGCTCATCTTTAAAACGAAAGTATTCGATTGATACTTTAACGTTTTCAGAATTTGTTGGTGAAGTTAAATCTAGTTTAGGTGTTAATATTGTTGATAAAAACGACATGTATAATTTCTTATATAGCTGGTATTCAAACAAAAAGAAAGAAGCAAAAATTGATTTATTAGATTATATTAAATTCAAATATAAAGTGGTACTAGGACCAACTAGTTGGGAAATTAACGATATGGGTAATAAACAGATAAAAATCAAAGACATAGTCCATGACTTAAAAAAACAGTATGATTTAGATTTCATTAGTGAGGTTGTTGAAGAGTGGTTTGAAAATGAGATTATAAATATATCAGAAAAATTAATTTTAAATTTTAATTAAAATTAATTTGGAGGTTACAATTAAACTTCTTATATTTGTAAAAAATAAACAAATGAAGGTTATTGTTAAAAATAAAAAATCAAATTTCGAATATGAGATTATTCAGAAATTAACAGCTGGTATACAATTGTTGGGTAGTGAGGTAAAATCGATTAGAGATAATAAAGTATCAATATCTGAATCTTATTGTTACATTAATAAAGGTGAAGCGTATATAAAGGGTATGCATGTTTCAGAATATAAAAAAACTGGAAACTATGATAACCATGACCCAATAAGGGATAGAAAATTATTATTAAACAAATCAGAAATAATAAAATTAACCGAAAGTTTAGAACAAAAGGGGTTGACAATTATACCAGTTTCAGTTATAATTAACGAACACGGTTTTGTTAAAATTGAAATAGCTTTAGCCAAAGGTAAAAAGATTCATGATAAAAAACAAAAATTAAAAGTAGATGCAATAAATTTAACTGAAAAAAGAGAATCTATAAATATTTTTTAATCTATTACCAATAATCATGATATTTATTATTAAATGAATATTATGAAAAAACAAAAATTTTGGACAAACGATGAAATTAATTATTTAAAAAAAAATCACGGAAAAAAAACATTAAATGAGATGGTTAATGAACTTAATAGGAGTCCAAGTTCAATAATTAATAAATCCCATTTATTAAAATTAAATCTTAGGACTAATAGATTGTGTGATTTAGGTGAATTAATAAACGAAAGTAATGAATCGTATTATTGGTTAGGTTTTTTAATGGCTGATGGTCATTTTAGTAAACGTGGTCAGATACAGATAAATTTAAGTGAAAAAGATTTGCAACATTTAATAAAATTTAGTAAATTTGTAAAATATAAAAAAATTTTAACAAAACCGAGTTTATATATTTGTGATAATCGATTCATTCCATTATTGTGTGAAAAATATGCGTTAGTAAATAATAAAACTTATAATCCACCGAATATTGATAATATTAGTGGTGATAAATTATTCAGCCTGATAATTGGGTTTATTGATGGTGATGGTACAATAAATAACCTGGGGTATTTGACAATTAAAATTCATAATAGTTGGTATGAGGTTTTAAAAAAGATGATGGAGCATTTAGTTGGGGTTGGTAATTTTAGTATAATAATTAATAAAGATAATTTAGTTGTTAGTAGTATAACTAAAATTGAATTAATGAAAAAAATAAAAGAAAAAATTATTAATTTAAATATAACTTTTTTAGAAAGAAAATGGGATAGGGTTAATTTAAATAAATTATCTAAAGGCGAAAAAAGAATAAAGCTGGATAATGAATGTTTTAAATTATTCGAATCTGGTTTAAATGTTAAAGAAACGATAAAAAAAAGTAAATTATCTAGCACATTTGTTTATTCATCATATAAACGATACCTAACCAAATGATATAAAAAAGCGAGATTTAGAAAGAGAATTGAATATTAAATTTTAAATAAATAAAACATGAGACAATTAAAAATCACACAAAAAATTACCGACAGAAAATCTAGTAAAGCATTCAATCAGTATCTTGCTGATGTTAGAGTGATTAAACCATTCGAAAATGCTGATGAAGAGTATAATTGTGCGGTAAAAGCTAAAAATGGTGATGAAAAAGCATTGAACGAGTTAGTTACTAGGAATTTAAAATTTGTTATTAGTGTTGCCAAACAATACGCAACTTCAAAAATACCATTAGAAGAGTTAGTTAATGAGGGTAATTACGGATTAGTTGAAGCAGCTAAAAGATTTGAACCTAACAAAGGTTTTAAGTTTATATCATATGCTGTTTGGTACATTAGAAAAAACATATCTGAATATCTATCAAAATCATCAAAACCTATTAGGATACCTGTAAACAAAATAGGTAACTTACAAAAGTTAAAATCAGAAATATCAACACTTGAGCAGATACACGAAAGAACTATAACTCCTAATGATTTAATTGGTGAAACAAAGGTTGATTTTGATATTGATGATATAAACATGTTATTTAATATTGATTTGATATCAATATCATCATTGGACACACCATTTGATACTGAAGATAGTAATGGTACATTAATCGATGTTATTGAAAATAAAAACTCAGCAAGTGCTGATTACTTGATAAATGATTCAGACAATAATATGATTATTAATTTAATCATGTCCAAACTGACACCAAGTCAAAGAACCATTATAGATTTAAGTTATGGTTTGAATGGTAATCAACCACTTAGTTTAATTGAAATTGGTTATAAAGTAGATATGAGTAGAGAAGGTGTAAGACAAAGTAGAAATAAAGCTCTAAAAATATTAAAAAACTTACTAAAATCTAGCGGTTTAAAATTAGATGTTATTAATTAAATTAAATACCTTTACGGGTTTTTTATTTGTATTTTTACATAATTATTGATATTTATTATTAAACGATTAAAATGGATAAGACTGATATTAAATATATACTTAGGGAATCATTAGTTGCTTTATCTGAAGACAAAGAAAAAAAAGATTCAGAAGATAAAAAAGATTCAGAAAAAGAAAATGAAGAAAAAGTTGAATATAACGATATCGTAAACTTCTTTAAAAAACACGCAACTATAAAGCAAGTTGGCGTGTTTAGAGAGGCTGGATTCAGTGAAGACGAAATATACCAAAGATTACCATACAAAAAATTAAATAAAGAAAAAAATGATATGGGTGGTAACTATTCATTCAACAAAGAAGAGGTTGATAGAATAAGGACAGTACTATCTAAATACCCTGGAGGGGGTAAAGCGAAATAATAAAATCCACGAAAGTGGATTTTTTTTTGTCAAATAATTTGTAAATTACAATTATTATACATATCTTTGCTTTATAAATTTAACGGATATGGATAATAATAATTTAAAGTTCTACCAAATATTTAAATTTGGTGGATTCATCGGTGTGAGTAGTTTAAGTCTTGGTGAGGTCTTGGCTGCTAATTTTCTAGGTTTTGCTTTTTTAATTATATTAATAGCATTACTTGGTACGTTCTTGCCTTTTTTATTAATTGGGTTTTATGGTTTATTTTTATTGTTCCCAAATAGTGAAGGTAATGATTTGGATAAATCTAGGGCAGCATTTGTTTCTATTTTAAGTTATATATATTTTTTATTTGATTATTCCTATGGATTCTTAGGTACCACAGTTGTTTTACATTTTAGTAGTCCAGAATGGTTAGATAATTTATGTTATATACAGAGTGCTTTATTTTTTATTAATGTTATATTATTATGTTTTGGTAATAAAATGTTTTCAGATATACCATTTGGGGTATTAAGATTAGCCATATTTTCAATTTTAATATACTATGGTGTTAATAAACTATCTAAACCATTTAGTGGTATAATGCCAAATATTGTAACACAATACAAACCACCTGTTAATAAAAATAAAAACAATTAATTATTATTGTTTGGTTAATTAAAAAATTATACTTACCTTTGTTTTAAGTTTTAATCAAAAATTAAATATTATGTACAATTTTGTTAACAATAATTTAAAAAATGATATCTATGAAATCATTAAAAATGGGTGGGTACCACTTAAAGGTAAAGTTAGTGGAAATTCAATTGAATTTGATGAGGATTGTTCATCTTATCTTTACTACAGCAATGTTGATGATAGAGATTCAGATTTAGCTGAATTAAAAAGGTTGTTAAATCAAAAATAATTAGTATATTTGCGTTATGAGTTATTTATCAGAAGTTGAAAGAAAACAAAGGTTAATGGATATTCACAATGGTTTTACATTTGAGCATACTACGGACCTTTCTGGTGAGATTTTAATACACCCACCACAAGAATATACCGAAGAAGAACTTTGTGTGGCTGTTAGCCAATTTATCGGTATGTTTATGTTGAGCAAATTTAATAAGTTAAATGGGTTTGATGGGTTTGAAAATATTAATTTTAAAATAGTTAAATTATGAGTAGAAGTATGATTAACACAATAACAAATGTTATTGGTTTTAATTTAAAAAACACGGTAACCAAAGTAGTTGAAACTGATGGTACCATTAAATTATTAAAGGGTGGGGTTCGCTCAACAGTATCGGCAGTTAAACCACAACCAATAGTTCATAAAGAATGTAACCCTAAATGGTTTACAAATTTTAATCAAACATTATTAGATAAAATTAAAGATTATCATAAAAACAATTAATATGTGTATAAATGAAAATGAGTTAACCTTAGATAAGATTGCTGGGTTGACAGATGAAAAGTTAATTAAAATCTCAAATCTATTTGAAATTAGAACAGATTGGCAAGTTAGACGTAATTTTGATGAAACTCTCAATATTTATGAAGTAGTCGCAGACGGCGGTGAGGGTGTATATGTTCAAGTTGTTCAATTCTTGTTTGACGAAAGTTTTGGTTTAGAACCAGAAAATTTCATTAGATATTTTCAATATGTAGATGACAACTTTATTGAAAGTTCACCAACATGCCGTGAGTGGGCTGTAATAATGGAAATAATTAACGATTAAATGAAAAATGATTCTTGGTCAGTTAGTGCTGATACCGAACAATGTGTTCACATTATAATTGATGATTCAGTTGACCTTACTGACCTGGAATTAACCTTGATTAATGATGTTAGAACCCCAATACTAAAAATGAAAGTAAATACCAGGGAAATACATCTATGTAGTCATACAGATAAACCAATGTTTGCTCAGTTAGGTAATTCAGTTAAATACGTATTCGGTTCTGGTAAAGAATATTACGGAAACAAAAACTAATGAAAAGGTTATTTTTAGATGATTTGAGGGTACCAACTGATTGCCCAAAAATTCATTATATGTCATATAGAGTTTCTGACTTAAACATATACAATGATGATTGGGATATTGTTAGGTCACATGGACAATTCATAAAGTGGATTGAGGAAAATGGTCTTCCAGATATTATATCATTTGACCACGATTTGGGTGATTCAACAAACTTAAGAGAAGTTTTACCAATTGAGGAGTGGTTTGATATTGATAATAACCGAGAATATACTGGTATGGATTCAGCCAAATGGTTGGTTGATTATTGTTTAGATAATCATTTAACACTACCAGAATTCATAGTCCATTCTGCCAACCCATCTGGTTATGAGAACATAGATGGTTTATTAACATCTTTTAAAAAGCAACAATAAACAAGTAATTGCAACAATAAACAAGGTTTGTTTATCGTGCAAAATATAGTTTACTAAATTTAAAATCAAATAGTTATGACTGAAAGAGAATTAGAGATATTGAGATTTGATAAAGTTGAAATATCATCAGAAGAAAGTGGTGCTGAACCTTATTACTATTATATACATGAATTAGTTCCTGGATTGGAATTGATAAGTAATTCTAGTGATGAAATAAAAGATGGTATATGGTATGTTGAATTCTTTAACACTGAAATACCAGTTAGATTTTATGATATGAGCAAAGTGTTAGCACTAATTAACACTTTAACTAAAGCTATAGTTCATGAGCAATAATAAGTTATATTGCACTGATTGCAAAAAGGTTTTGAAACATACACCAAAATTATCAGCACATATGGCTGGTTATATGGTGTGTGGCAAATGTTCAAAGATGAATGGGTTTTGTTCATTAATTAAAGTTGGTGATGAATCCTTTGAAAAACATTCAAGAGATATACGTTGGGTTGAATTTGATGAGAATAGCAGAGGTAAAGAATTACATAAAAATCCAAAGATTGGGTATAGTTTAATTATGAGCCCATTTGGTTTATCTTTTACTTGGATGACAACCGCAATAACTGAGATTATCGAAGAACGTGACAACTATATCCACTTCAAAACTAAAAATAGCGAATATATTTTGCACCACAACCCAGAAGAGGTTAAATAAATTTGTTTAATTAAAATATTATTAATAATTTAAATTTATGAATACATATCTAGTTACTTTTAACTTTAAAAAAGACCTTGAAAAATCTATAATGGTGCATAAAAAAAGTAAAAAAATTGATGAGATTTTCTTTATACCTAAATCAATTATAATAAATGAGGAAAGGTACGAGCAAAATAAAAGTTTATGGAAAGATGTAAAATACACAAGAAATAGGATAACTTTAGAATTGCCTGGATGGTATTGTGAAAACGAACTTGGTTTTTATAAATAAACTAAATAAATTTGTTTAATTAAAATATTATTAGTATATTTGTAATATGAAAGGAACTTTAGATTTAATTAATGAAAATGAATGGGTTGTTCGATATATAGATGAAGAACCATATGGTCTTGTTATACATAAATCATTACCATTGTCAAGATTTAATAAAATAATGTATAAAAATAAATTATATATTAATGCTGAAGTTGACTTTGACATAGTTAAAGAAAATGATTTCATATCACATTGTACTTGCTCACAAGAGCAATATGATAATTGTGAATTTTTTGTTAAATCTGGAATTAACGAATGTTTGAATCACGAATCAATTGAGGTTGAGGTTGCCAAAATTTCACAGTTAAAACAAAAGTCAAATGAAACTTTTGATAGAGATATGGTTAAACAAATGTTGATTGAGGTTAAAAATAGATTTGCAGTAATTAGCAACGATAATTATACTTCAGATTTATCAGTTATAGAATGGTTTGAAAGAAATTACCCAAAATATTAAATATGGATAAGTTATTAAAGAATTTGGTTTTATAAAGCAATACAGATAGTAAAAGACTACGAAAAACAATTGAATATATCTGTTGTTAAATGTAGTTGCGAACCAGTAAAAACCAAAGACGAAAATGGTAATGGTGTATTTATAAGTCCTTGGTGTTGGAAATGTAACTCATGGTGCAATTACATTTAACGGTTACAAATATGTGTAGGTTTTATTTGGAAATCTCAATTATTTGTATTACCTTTACATAAAACTTACATATATTTGTTGTTATGTTTAGTTATTATTTAATAATTTATTATGGATTATACAGGAGCATTTAAGCATTTTTCATTAAGATTAAAAGAACGATTTAATGAAGATATAACATATGATGAATATGTTAAAAATTTTATATTTAAGAGGACATTACCAAAAAAATATAATGGTAAGAAAGTTCTTTATCAAATTGGTTATAAGGTTTGTGTCTATGCAATTAATAAAAAATTTGAAGTTCCAATTACGGTTTATAAATTAGATAGATTCAATAAAGGTAGAATATTGAAATCTTTTAATTAAACATAACGTCCAATGATAAACAATCGTTTTAATGTTGTTTATCATTTGTTATGTGTTGTAAATTTTTAATTTAACTAATATGAGTAAAAAGAACAAAACTCGAAATATAGATGAACAACTTCAAAAATTGTTATATGAAGAATATGGAGAAGAATTCATTCAATGGTATATGAAAACATTTGATGTTAAATTATATTTCGATGGTGTGAAAACTTCAGATAGAGGTTATTTAACAGATGGAGAGTTTGATGTATGGAAAGATGAAAAATGGAAACAATTTTTGGGTAAGTATGGTTATTAAAAATTTATTACACATAACGGTTGAGTGTAAACAATCGTTTTAATGTTGTTTATCATTTGTTATAACCAGTACGGTTAAGTTAAGATGAAACTTGATTTGTTGGAAAATAATTAGTAAATTTGTAAAAAAAATATAAATATGAAAACAGAAACATTAGATTTGGTTACACTTTCACCATCAGAAAAAAGTGTTAAAGTGTGTGATTTTTTAAACACATTAATTGAAAATGATAATGACATAACCGATTTTATTGTGTCACCAGAAGTGTTATCTTTAATAGAAATGAGTAGTAGTTACAAAGGATTTTCCCCATCACAAGTTGGGTCAACAGGTAAATTTAAAAGTATTAAAATAATTCTTGACCCTTACCAAGAAACAAATACTATAAAAAAATGTTATAAAACCGACTTAATGGGTGTTATTTAGTATTGGTTATAACGTTTTGCAGCCTTGCGTTAGTGCGGGCTTAAAATGCACTAAACTTTCATTAACCACAAAACTTTATAAAATGGTAAAAAAGATTGATAAACCACTAAACCCCGCATTACGCAAGGCTGCTGTTATAAGAAGTTGCGATTGTTTAGTTGGATTTTTAAGCGGAGTAAAAGTAAGCAAATCGGATATTGATTATGAGGTAAAACGCATATCAGATATACAACCGAAATTTAAAGAATACGGATTATTAAATGGTGAACCTTTATCTCCAAAACAGATAGTTGATAATAGGCGTGGGTATCTAAGCCGATTTGCTTATTGCCCTTATTGCGGAGAAAAAATCAATTGGAAGCAGGTTCTTAGCAATTGCTTATAACGTAAAATAATAAACGCAGTATGGAAATTAGAAATGAAATAAATCAAATACTCCGAGATTGGAAATATGAAGCAGTAAACACCAATAAAGCAATTGACTCCATATTGCATTTATTTAGTGTTAGCAGCCGTTATTATCTTAGTTATTTGGATGGACAAGAATTTGAACAAAAAACAGAAGTTTGGGCAAAAGACCAAGACGATGCACTAAAGCAACTTGAAAAGATTTGCCCAAATGCAACGTATATATTTATTAGTCGGCTATAATGGCTGCTAACGTTTTGCAACTTGGCGAACCTTGGAAGTGTACGTTATTTCGCCAAATTGCTGTTAGTAGGCGTTTTATTCACACAGTAAATTTAAAAGTATATGTTAAAAAAAGTAAATAGAGAAGAAATTACAGTTGAAAATTATAGGTTAATTTTAGACAAAGAAACTCATCATAATCATATAATTATTGAAGATGAAAATGGAGTTTTAAGGTGGAAAGAAAACAAAGATGTACAACACTTTCTTAAAAATATTTCTTTAAATGATTTATGTCCTCTTTTAAAGTGTTTAGGTTACGACAAAAATTCAGAAGTGTATAGAAAGTTATATAGAGATATGGGATACTCATTGAATGGTTATTGGGAAGTATTTTATTGGGATTGGAATAATGAAGATTCGGATGAGTACGTTCCAAATGCCTACTAATATCAATTATGATAAACAATCGTTTTAATGTTGTTTATCATTTGTTATACACAGTATTTTTGTGCGGTGGGTTGATAAATTAAAAATAAATTAGTATTTTAGTAAATGAAAATAGAAATACCATTATATGATATTAAAGTTAAGTTTTACTTTGATTATGATTTAAGTAAACCGATTAATAAGATAAAGAAAAAACATAAAAAGAAAAAATTTTATAAAATAGACAAAATTGATTTTGATGGGATTGTTATCGGAGAGTTTATACCAAAGAAAAAGTTGGTTTATGTGTTAGTAAAAAAAACCGATAAAGGTATTTGTGTTGATACTTTAACTCACGAAATATATCATTTGACTTCTAAAATTATGAAATATAATGATTTTAATTTTAAGAAAAGTGACGAACCTTTTGCGATGTTAAATGGTAAATTAAATTCAATGATTATTGGAAAATTAATAAAAATGGGTGAAAAATTAGATTACCCAACAACTAAACAAATAAAAATAAAGTAAATTATGGAAACAAAAAAAACAAAAGAAGAAATGGATAAAAGTAAAACTGAATTACTTAATCAATTAAAAGAAATGAATATTTCTTCAGATAATTTAGATTGGGTTAATGAACAATTAGACCAAACTATCAATGAAGAAGTGGGACGACAAAATAATGAATTGAGTGAATAAGTGGGTGGACAAAAAATATTGTGTATAACGAACACAGATATATGTAGTTTTAACACAAAATTTAATAAAATGGAAAAAAGTAAAAATTTAGAACAAAACTTGGATAATAGTAATGAAAAATTACATATATCTGATGTTAGTATTCAGTATTGTGAGGCTTGTGATAAAAATAGAAAACACACAAAAAGGAAGTACGGATTGGAATGTGATGAGTGTGGTTGGTTGAAAGAACAATATTGATACTAATGGTTTCGGGCTTGGCGATGTTGCCGAACACAAAACTTCGATAGTAGTACAAACTTTAAAATTTAGATAAAATGTCAAACGAAGAAACAATCGGCAATTTTGCCAAACCGATGTTATGTGCTGTTATTTCTCAGCCTAAAAAAATTGAAACTTATGCAGATTTACCATTATACGGCAAATATGTTTTAGTAAGTGGGATTGATAAAAGACAATACGGAACAAGAC
>JACCDO010397604.1_pt1 | contig 16852 bp, 16 predicted proteins | sample 7446101 | NCBI WGS metagenome assembly JACCDO01 (sample SAMN15323440, study PRJNA562643) | freshwater metagenome | isolation source: river surface water | place: USA:Blue River Watershed | collected 2017-08-16 | reverse complement strand
ATATACTAGATAAAATAGGAGCAAGAATTAATGCGCGTCAATTAAAACTGGGCGATGTCGGTCATGCAAGACACGAGCTAGATGAATTAAAGAAAAAAATAGGAGCAGAAGGTATTAGTGATGATCGCCTATCGGGTGCTCAAGAGGATACAATGCGTGGAACATTTATTAAAGATAATAGATCACAAATTGAAGGTGATATTAAAAGAGGTAATGACGCTAAGGGAAACAAAATTTACAAACTTGATGAACATGGCCATGACACCACAGAGGAATTTAGTGAGAGCATATTTAAAACAACAGAACGTGATAGAGTTGAAGCTCAACTAAGAAAAGAATACAAAATGTCGCCTGATGCTCCATTTAATGATACTCAAAAGAAAAAGATAGACGATATGTTAAATGAAGCATACAACAAAGAGGTGCGCAGAATGGTGGAAGCTATAGGTAAACATAGATTTTCTCATCTTCAAGAAGAAGCACGAGAAAGTCTGACACCAACAAATAGAATTGCAGCAGGTGTCACTGGTGGTAGTTATGATGTTAGAAATTTATCAAACCTAAAAGCAAACAAGCTAGATGGCATCGGAACAAAAGCTACTATCGGATTAATCGCCGCAGTATCAACTGGAATTAGATTTGGGCTAAAACAAGGATTAGGTACTGACATAGGTAAACCAAACAAAGATTTCTTTAAAGATATTGGTGATATAATTTCAAGCTCTCTAAAAAACATAAAAGTTAATGTAAATACTGATGCAGGACACGGGGGAGGACATGATGATCACAGCAGTGGTGCTGTGCATGATTCTCATGGAGGTGGAGGACACTAAAATAAATTAAAATCAATAATATGGATCAACAAGAATTACAAAAACAAATAGCATTATATTACTCCAAGCTTCCACCTGAGGTGCAAACTGTGTTTGCTAAAATGGAATGGCTAGAGAATCTAAAGACACTAAGTGCTAGTTATAATCTAACTGATGAGCAAATTCAAAATCTTGGCACAGAGACCACCTTGGTTCTACTAGGTATTATTCACATAGAAGAATACGCACAGAAATTACTAGGACTTGGTTTGTCTAATGACAATACTCAAAAACTCTTAGGGGATATAGATGAGAAGATATTAAAAGATGTCGCCCCACAATTAGTTGAGACATTTACTAAAAATGTAGCAGATTTAGAAAAGGAAAATTCTGATATCACTGAGGATTTAGATGAGCGTTTTGCTAAACTACCAGCAGAAGTCAGGAAAGTTATCTCAGATATAAATTACCACGCTAGTTTGTACTCCATAGCTCAAGAATACAAATTAAATGTCCCAGATATGAATACACTAGAGGAGACTACGACAAAAGTCATCACTGGTGCTATCCATCCAGACAATTTCGAGAAAGAATTGCGTGCTAGGTTAGACTTAAATGAAAATACAGGCAACAAATTAGCTACTGCAGTAAATACTCAAATACTAAAACCTATTAGAGAGAAGATGGAACAAGTCTACAACAAACCAAAAGCCACAATCTACGACATAAAGCCCCAGAGAAAAGAAAGTCCTCAATTACAAAAAAATACTATACCTATAAAGATAATCAAACCGGATTTAAATCTCCCAGAGCTAAAAGTAGGGGATGAGAAGGTAGACCAAAAGATGAATATTCAAACTCCAAATACCAACACAACAACTCCCATATTTGCTCAAAAATTATCTAATGCAACCCAATCCACCACAGTAGAGACTGACCATTCTCTAAACAATGTGACCAAACAAAACCCTACTCCAAAGGTATCCTACAAAGTAGATCCCTACAGAATAAATCCAAACGAATAGAATAAGTAGGCAAAAAAATAAAAAGATACTATAATTAGTATAGCTAAAGCTATGCAGTTTAAAGTGCCACAATTTTTAGAAATAGAAGACAAGATCTTTGGACCATTTACGTTCAGAGAATTTGTGTATTTGGCTGGAGGAGCAGGCATATGTTTTATCTTATACAGATTACTAGGCATCTGGGTAGGGGGAGTGCCAATATTTATAATTGGAGGCTTTGCTCTAGCGCTAACATTTTACAAACCAAATGATAAACCATTTATATATATGGTTGAATCAGTTATCAAATATATGTTCCAAAACAAACTCTATATCTGGGAAAGAAGATTTGAAAACAAAAATCCTAGTAAGGATGAGAAGATGAACCAGATATTGACCCAAGCCCAAAACGGCAAGTTAAATGAGAGCAAGTTAAAAGACCTAGCTTGGAGTTTGGATGTACTAGATTTAACTAAACAAAAGAAATAATATGGCATTAAATGCAAAAGCAACTCAAGAATTTGTACCCATTAAAGAAATACGAGACGGTATCGTGGTTCTAAAAGACGGGGATTTGAGAGCTATCGTCCTAGCCAATTCTGTAAATTTGTCTCTAAAATCAAACGATGAGCAGACAGCGACTATACTTCAATTTCAAAATTTCTTGAATACTCTAGATTTTCCTATCCAAATATCTACTCAGTCCAGACGCCTAGACATCAGACCATATCTGCTCACTCTAGAAGAACGCTTAAAAGTACAAAATGAAGAATTGTTAAAAATACAAACAAGGGAATATATAAATTTCATAAAAAACTTTACTGACAATGTCAGCATAATGACAAAGAACTTTTTTGTAGTTATACCTTATACTTCGACAGTATTAAGGCCAAATAAAGATATATTTAGTAGGATTTTTGGTGGCAACAGTGAAGAGAATAAGATTCGTGAACAAGTAGACTTCGAGGAGAAGAGGTCCCAGCTGGAGGAGAGAGTAGGGGTTATCCAGCAAGGACTCGCACGATGCGGTATAAATACAGTACAATTAGGTACAGAAGAAGTGGTAGAAGTATTTTATAAAGTATTCAATCCGGGTGAAGTAGAAGGTAAGATTAAGCTTGAGAATTAAACAAATGGGAATTTTTGATAAATTATTTAATAAAAATAGTGCTAACAACGAAGACTTAAAGGCTTCTACTCTTGCTGTGCTTCCAGAAGAGATCTATCAATCAGCAAAACTTGAGCTCCAAGATGTCATAGCTCCTTCAGCACTGAAGATAGAATCTAAATCCATAAACCTGGGAGATAAGATAGCTCGAACTTTTTTTATAATTTCTTATCCTCGATACCTCACAGACAACTGGTTCTCTCCGATAATCAACCTGGATAAAGTTTTTGATATTTCTATTTTTATAAACCCTATAGACACTTCACTGGTCTTAAGACAATTTCAGAAAAAAGTAGCCGAAGTCCAGAGTCAGATAAATGTACGCGAGAGTCGCGGTATGGTTCGTGACCCGATGCTAGACACCGCATACCAAGACCTAGAGGAATTGAGAGACAATCTAATCCAAGCTCAACAAAAGATGTTTGATGTGGGTATATATATCACCATATATGCAGATAATGAGAATGAATTATTCAAAGTAGAAAATGAGATAAAATCCATCCTAGAATCCAAATTAATCTATATAAAACCAGCTTTATTCCAACAAGAAGATGGCTTTAAGAGTGTCATACCTATAAATACAGATATGCTAAATATAAATCAGAAGCTTAATTCTGAGCCATTGTCTTCTGTATTTCCATTTATTTCTTTTGACCTAACTTCAGACAGAGGAGTGCTTTATGGAGTCAATAGACACAATTCTAGTCTAATTATCTTTGATAGATTTTCTCTAGAGAACTACAACTCTGTCACATTTGCTAAATCTGGTTCTGGTAAAAGTTATGCTACCAAACTAGAAATCCTGAGATCCTTGATGTTTGATGTAGATGTTATCGTAATAGATCCAGAGAGGGAATATGAATATCTCGCTGAGGCAGTAGGGGGTAGATACTTCAACATCTCTCTATCTTCAGACCACCACATTAACCCTTTTGATCTGCCTATACCTAGAGAAGACGAGACTGCTGAAGATGTCCTCCGCAGCAATACTATCAACTTGGTTGGTTTATTTAGACTTATGCTGGGTGGATTAACTCCAGAAGAAGATTCTATGGTGGATCGTGCCATAGGTGAGACTTATGCTATGAAAGACATCACCCCAGAATCCAACTTCGCCAACATAGAGCCTCCACTATTGTCTGATTTTGAGACAGTTATCTCTGGTATGGAGGGTAGTGACTCAGTGGTTCAGAGATTGGCTAAATACACTCGTGGATCTTGGTCTACATTCTTAAACAGACCATCCAATGTGGATATCAACAAGAAATTCGTAGTTTTCTCTGTCCGAGACATGGAAGACGAGCTAAAACCAGTGGCTATGTATATAGTTATGCACTATATCTGGAACTCTATTAGAAAAAACCTTAAAAAGCGCCTACTTGTAGTGGATGAGGCTTGGTGGATGATGAAATCCGAAGATACTGCTTCTTTCTTGTACAGTATGGCTAAAAGAGGCCGTAAATACTATTTGGGTCTATCTACTATTACTCAGGATGCCGCAGACTTTATGAAATCTCCATATGGAGTACCTATTATTACCAACTCTTCTATACAACTACTCCTAAAACAATCTCCGACTACCATAGATATACTCCAAAAGACCTTTAACCTGACTGATGAGGAGAAATATCTACTCCTAGAGTCCGGAGTAGGAGAGGGTATATTCTTTGCTGGACTTAAGCATGTGGCTATAAAGATTATTGCCTCTTATACAGAAGACCAAATCATTACTTCTGACCCATCACAGATACTATCTAATAAAAAGGAGCGTGCAGAGCTAGAAGAGAAAATAATTAGGACTAACCCTAGTATAAATTAAATAAGAAATGCTATAATTGAAATATGTCTTTTAAGTTTTTATCTATAAAAACAGCAATATTTATGGCTATTGTCTTGTGTTTTTTTAGTTTAAGAGCTTCTGCAGCATCTCCTGATGACATATTTATCGACATGACCCCAGACAACCCAGCTCCAAATGAGAATGTCACTATTTCTCTAAGTAGTTATTCTTACAACTTAAATATTACAAAAATCACTTGGTACTTAAATGGCAAGAAGACTCTTGAAGGTATAGGCAAGAAGACTTTTTCTACAACAGCAGGAAGCTTATCTACTGATAACAATGTCACTGTGCACTTAGCTCTATCGGATGGGGATGTAGATTTAAAAATAAAAGTTAAAGGAAACAATATGGTTATGCTTTACCAAGCACTTGATTCATATGTACCACCCTTCTACAGAGGTAAGGCTTTGCCCAGCTTAGATAGTAAAATAAAAGTTGTGGCTATGCCAGAGATAATGAGCAGTGGTAAATTAGTTGATCCAAACAACATGAATTATGCTTGGAAAATAGACTATTATACAAATGATGTGGACCAATCTGGCTATGGTAAGAATTATTATATTTATACAAATGATTATCTAGACAGAGTAAACAATATAGAGGCCACAGTCTCCACAATAGATCAAAATTATTCTACAAAAAACAATATCAACATAGAGGCTTCTACTCCTAAAATCGTCTTTTATAAAAAGGATACGAAACTGGGAACACTATGGGAAAATGCTATACCAAACAATTATCAAATGACAGAAGATACAGTACTAGAAGCTGATCCATATTTTATATCTCCAAAAAATCCAATGAATCCGATACTTTCTTGGACTTGGTCTGTAAATGACAGTCCTGTATATCTAGACAGTATAGTAAAAAATATCATACCACTTAAAATAACAGCAGGTGTATCTGGAAGTGCTAAAGTAAATGTAGAAATAAATAATAAATACAAATTCTTCCAAACAACTAAAAAAGAATTGTATATAAACTTTTAAAAATGAAAAAAATAATAATTTACATTTTAATACTCATTGGTTTCAGTAGTATAAGTAATACTGTTTATGCTCTAGATCCAATACCAACAAATAAACCTCTTAGCACCTGCCCTGAAGGACAAATACTGACAGATGAATATAAGTGTTATAACCCTAAAGAAAACTATGTATTATTGGCTCCTATACCTTGTGAAAAGGGGACTACTAATTGTGACACCAATGGCAAGATGAGTACTTATAATTTTAATAATAGCAATCCCATAGGATCTTATCTAAACACAATGATAAAGATATTTATTGGTCTATGTGGAGTCTTAGCAATCATAATGATAGTTATGGGTGGCTTAGAATATATGACCAGTGAACTAATTTCAGAAAAAGAATCTGGCAAACAAAGAATAACCAATGCTGTACTCGGCCTTATCTTGGCCCTAGGTTCTTGGGCATTGCTTTATACTATAAACCCTGATTTATTAAACACTGATTCGCCTAATCTGACAGAAGCTAAAGTTACAGTAGAGCTCGACTTTGATCAACCACAAACCTACGATCCAAAAACAGGGAAATATCCAAACGGTACAATTTATGGAAGTGCTTGGAATGATAGTGTGGGACACAGAGCGACACTACCACAATATGTCAGTGTAAATGCTGCTGAGTGTACATCAGTAGGTCAACAAAACTGCACTTCTACAAGAAAACTCGATACTAGTGCTCTTCAAACTATTCAATACGGCTGTAAATGTAACTTAGTATTATCAGGAGGCACAGAATCATGGCTTCATGGTGGTAAATCTGGAAAGACACGTCACATGCTTGGTAGTTCCACTGTTGATTTAAGAAAAAGTCCAGAATTAAATAAATACATCGCGGGAGATAAACCATTGGTTCAATTCCAAAGATATACAAATGGCGATGGTTTATCATATTTATACGAAGGTAATCATTGGCATGTAGGGCCATAATTTTATGTCACGAAGAAATTTTATACTTTTAATAATAGTTTTAATCATCTTACTAGTCACAGGTTTGTATTTTTTCTCTTCCAGTAGCACACAGACAGGGGAGCCTAAAAATGAAAACAGTTTTCTATCATCTTTAAATCCTTTTGGTAAAAGTAATTTAAAAATAGGTCAAAACAATAATACTGATATAGACAAAATAGAAGACAACACTCCTACAGCAACAACTGAAGAGATAAGAAAATTTAACAAAATCTCTAGTATGCCAATAGCAGGCTATACAGTATTTCAAAAAGAAAAAGTCACTAAAGAATTTCATCCAAATATCAGATACGTATCTAGAGAAAATGGTAATATCTATCAGACTTATGGAGATGATATAAAAGAAGAGAAATTTTCTAACACAATAATTCCTAGAGTATACGAAGCTTTCTTTGGTAATACCGGCAAGACTGTGTTGATGCGATATTTAAAAGGTGATGGCTCAACAATACAAACATATCTAGGCAATATGCCTACAGAAAAAGTGGGCGTCACCACTACCAGCACTGTGGACATCGTAGGTTCATTTCTACCAGAAAATATAAGTGATTTGAGCATCTCTCCAGATACTTCAAAAGTGTTCTATATAGTTAACAATGAAGACAATGCTACCGGTATAGTTCTAAATCTAAAAGACAACAAGAAAACTCAGGTCTTGTCCTCTCCATTTACTGAATGGTTAACAGCTTGGGGGGGTGAGAAAATACAATTCTTAAATACAAAAGCATCTGGAGTGGCACTGGGATATTTATATAAAATAGAAAATACTAAAATACCACAAAAGGTTTTAGGCGATATCTACGGACTCTCTACACTACCAAGCAAAGATGCTAAAAATATACTATTAAATAACAACAGTCTTGCTCTAAGCGTCTATAATATAAATACTAAAAATACCAATCCTATTAGCCTAAATACTCACATAGATAAATGCGTATGGTCTAAAGACAATATCAATATATACTGTGCAGTTCCTAAAAATGTATTTAGTGCTACATACCCAGACGCTTGGTATCAAGGTGAAGTATCATTTGATGATCAAATCTGGAAGATAAATATTGGAAATCAAAATACAGAATTAGTATTTGATCCGAGTTCTCTAAATGGGGGAGTAGAAATAGATGCCATAAAATTATCTCTATCTCAAGATGAAAACTATCTACTATTTGTAAACAAAAAAGATTCTTATCTCTGGCAATATCAGCTTAAATAGCTCCGATATATTTTATAACCACTCTACGAGAAGGACCGAAGCCCATAGACTCGGTCTTTAGATCTGTTTCACTAGCTAGAAATTCATGCACAATGCGTCTCTCAAAAGCAGACATGGGATCCACTTCAACACTGGATTTAAAATACCTAGCACGCTCTGCCATCATATGAGCCACAGCTTTTACAGCTTCAATTTTCTTTTTCTGAAAACCATTTATATCAATTAGGATATCATTCTTGTGTTCCAATTCTTCTTGTTTGGTACCCATAGGGAACATCTTCGCCTCTACTAGGCGACGAACTAGGTGATTTAAAGCCAGTAGAGCCTCACCATCACGATTAGTATAGAAATGTGGCTCATTGACCTCTATATGAAACCAGACACCTCCACCAGGCTGTTCTTCAATAGAAATATCCTGAACACTTACATTTGTTTTCTCAATTAATTCTTTTATTAAGTTCTGTATTTCTTTCTTGTCCATATATTTAAGCCTTTAAAACTCGAACTTCGGCATCCAATTCTTTCTCTTCAGTTTTATTTACATAAATTTGCTGACCTATAGTAAAGATATTACTAATAATCCAATACAATGCAACTGCGCCAGAGAAATTACTAGCAAAAAAGAAAATCATAACTGGTAGGAAATACTGCATATTCATACTCATACTTTTATTTAAGTTATCACCAAAAGACATCTCTTCTCCAGGCTTTAATTCTGGTGTATTTGGTTTTGGCATAAATTTAACCTGAACATACTGGGAGATGCCGGCCAAAGCTCCTAAAATCCAGCTTTTCTGACTCATATCAAAGAAATACAAGAAAGACATATTTACATTTTCTGGAAGATGAACAAAAGAATACAATAGATTACTATCAAAATTTACTCCTTCTCTAAAAGCATTAAATAAAGCAATAAATACAAAAATCATTGGTATTTGAATCAAGCACCCAGCGAAAGGGTTGGTCTTGTGTTTTTTATATAATTCAAAAGTTAAACGAGCTTGTTCTTCTTTACTAACTCCACTTTTCTTTATCTTCTCTAGTTCTGGAGCCATAATATTCATAGCGACCTGATTTCTTAAGGCTTTTTGAGCAACAGGGAACAATACTAATTTAACCAAAATAGTAAGTATAATCACAGCCAAGCCGACATTTCCACCAGGAACGACAGATATTAGGAAGGCTAGGGCATTAATAAGAGGTTTATATAAAATTAAATTCCATAAATAGCTAAGCATTAGCTAATTCTACATTGTTTTCAATTTTTAGCAAAATTTCTTTATTTTAAAAGATCCATATGGTTCTTTTGCCATGGGTGACAACGCAAAATACGCATAAAACCTAGATAAACACCCCTAAAAAACCCATATTTTACAATGGCTTGCTTTGTATACTCTGAGCAGGTGGGGTAAAAGACGCATTTACCCCTTTTCCATACGGAAATATACTTTTGGTAGAAATTAATTAACTTTACTGAGTATGTTTTTAACCTCATTTTCTAATTCAGCCTTATTTTTTATAGCTTTTTTAAAGATAAAGACACCCATAAGGTTATTTGGTATCTTATCTAGCTTCTTTAACACCTCATAACCCTGCCTACGGAGCTTGTTTCTACCCACAGCCAGTTTTGAGACACTTTTAGGGGCTACAAATGAGATTTTATAGCCATTTTTATCTAAAAAACGTATATATTTAAAGGTTAAATTGGGAGAATTAACAAAAAAACCATTTTTAAAGATTAGGTCTATATTCTTCTTATCTACTCTATTTTTCTTTGGGAGCATATGACTAAACAGTCAATTTAGCGCGTCCTTTGCGTCTTCGGCGAGAAATTACCTTTGTACCAGTCTTAGTACGAGATCTTACAAGAAAACCGTGAGATTTCGCTCTTTTTCTTTTATTCGGTTTATATGTGAATGACATAGGTACATACTATAATAAAAAACGGTCTTTAGCAAGTTGGCCCCTACTTTTTTATAAAAAATATGAGTATATTGGAGTAGGTGCATATCTTGTGTTTTTTATCCACATCTTATCAACATAGTTAATAGACTATTGTTTAGAATCTTTAAAATAATTTATAGTATAATTTCAAAACATGGATACAAAACAACTTTGGAAGAACTGTTTAGGTGAAATTGAGGCAGGAGTCTCAAAAGCAAATTTTAGCACTTGGTTTAAAAACACATCCATACTAAGAGAGGAGATGGGTATAGTCTATATAGGAGTACCAAATGAATTTGTGCGTGATTGGCTTAAAAACAAATACCACAAACTCATTACCAAGACCATAGCTGACGCTTATGAAAATATGCGTGCAGTTGAATACACTATTACTAAAATAGAACCTCAAAAACAAGAAAGTCAGATAATCAGTAATGAACCATATGTAAATAAAGAATTACCATTAAAAGATCTATACATAAACCCAGACGACAATCTAAATCCTCGCTATCAATTCAATTCTTTTATCGTAGGAGGCTTCAATGAGCTTGCTTATGCTGCTTCTCAGGCAATTATTGAAAGTCCTGGAACTAAATACAATCCTTTTTTCATATACGGACAAACTGGTTTGGGTAAAACTCACTTGATCCAAGCAGTAGGGAATACTATCAAGACAAAATACCCTAATAAAAAAGTGCACTATATGACTCTAGAGAAGTTTGCTACTGATTTTATAAACTCTCTTCAGTCCAACAAAGCAAATTCTTTCAAAGAGAAATACCGTAAATATGATTTATTAATCATAGATGATATTCAATTCATAGGTAAAATGGAGAAAATCCAAGAAGAGCTATTTCATACATTTAACACTTTTCACGAGAACAACAAACAAATTATCTTTTCTTCAGATAAACACCCAAACTACATACCAGAATTAGCTGATCGTCTAAAGTCCCGTTTTGCTGCAGGTATGATAGTAGACATATCTGAGCCTGAATATGAATCTCGTCTAGCTATTTTAAAGGTTAAATTAAATGAATTAAACCTAGACTTAGATAAAGATGTCGTAGAATACATAGCCTCTGCTATACAGGGCAATATACGCGAATTAGAGGGTAGTCTGAACTCTATAGTATGCCAATACAGACTAAAAAATAAACCTTTATCTTTAATAGAAGTTAAGAACTTATTAAAGAACAACCTCCGTCCAAAGAAAAACATAGCAATAAAAGATGTAGTAAAGATAATTAGTGATTACTACAAAATAGAAGAGGATGCTATATATGATAAAACAAGAAAAAAGGAGATAGTTAAAGCCCGCCAAGTCATAATGTATCTACTCCGAGAGGACTTCAATGTATCTTATCCACTCATAGGACAGAAACTTGGTGGAAAAGATCATACTACAGTCATTCACTCTTGTTTAAAAATTAAAAATGATTTGAAAGAAGACCCGCAACTCCTACAAGAATTGGAACAAATACGAATTATGTTTAAATAGCTGTGGAAAGACTGTGTAGAAGATATTAATTAAAAAGGATAAATATTTACAAAAAGTTGAATTACAGAAAGTTAGCTAAAATAAAAATTATTTATCACCAGTAAAAAATAAATAAAAATACAAAAATAACTTTACTACATATACCTTAAATAAATTATCCACATATCCACAGGACTAATAGTATTAATAGATTAAATATATAAAATATAAACACATGAAATTAGAAACTAATATAGAAAAACTCAAGAACGCTGTCGGACAAGCAGAAAGAATAACAGGAAAGAATTTAACTCTACCTATTTTAAATTCTATTTTACTTTTGGCTTCTGGAAAATCTCTAAAACTTAGATCTACAAACTTAAGTCTCGGCTTGGAAGTTGAAATACCAGTTAAGATAGAAAAAGAAGGTATTTTAGCTATTTCTGGAAATGTGTTATCTGGTATCTTTTCTAATATTTCACAAAATGAAGTTGTGAACATAGAAGGTGTGGATGGGAATATATTGATTAAAACAAAGAAAAGTAAAATAAAGCTAAAAGGTCAGAATTGTGATGATTTTCCTACTATCCCTAGGGTGGAAGGTACTAGTTTTGAGATAGAAGCCAAGAAATTAATTGATGGTATAAAATCTGTGTATTATAGTGCTTCAGTTTCAGAAATAAAGCCAGAGATTTCTAGTGTTTATATCTATAAAGATGAGGATTATTTAGTTTTTGTGGCTACTGATTCATTTCGCTTAGCAGAGAAGAAAATAAAGGCTAAAGGTTTTGATGATATGGATAGTATTTTAATACCATTTAAAAACATACCAGAGATATTGAGAGTATTTGGTGAGACTAGTGGGGATATAAAGGTTTGTTTTAATAAAAATCAAATATCTTTCTCTTCTGACAACATTTATTTAACATCTAGAATTATTGATGGAGTTTTCCCTGATTATCGTCAAATATTACCCAAGAATCCAAAAACCCAAGCAACTATTCTAAAACAAGATCTATTAAATGCTCTAAAGTTATCAAATATATTTTCTGATAAATTTAATCAAGTTAACTTAAATATAAAACCAAAAGAGAAAATATTTGAATTATCATCTCAGAACAATGATGTGGGTGAAAACAAAACATATTTAGACTCTGCTCTAGAGGGTGTTGATGTAGAGTTGAGTTTTAATTATAAATATTTCTTGGATTGTTTTCAGTCTATGAATGGTGACAGTATTACTATAAAGGTCACAGATAGTGCCCACCCAATTTTAATTTCTCCGGTTTCAGATCCTTCTTTTACTTATCTTATAATGCCGATGAATAGATAGGAATATGATTGAGATAAAAGATGTATTAAAACATTTTGAACATCTTCTAGATAAAGGGGAGATGAGGAGAGGCCTCATAAGAGATGTATTTAAAGAAATATTAAATTTAGATATAAAAAATGAGGATATAGATATAAAAAACGGAGTTTTGTTTTTAAACATTAAACCCATTTATAAAAATGAAATTCTTATAAAGAAAGAAAAAATAATACTTGCTCTTGAAAAAGCCCTAGGTAGGAAAAGCCCACAAAATATTAGATAGTTTTATTGTTCAACCTTGAAGTTGAAAGTATTTTCGTTGCGATTTGATAGTGTGTCGTAGAGTATGACTCGGAGTTCATTGTTGTCTTGTATGTTTTCTATATTACTAGGTGTAAAAGAGAAATTAAATGGTGGTTCAAAAGTACCTTGGTATATATCATTTATAAATATATCCATTTTAGCTATAGGATAGACACTAAAACTCTGAGTTTTTAGTTGTATTCTCTCGTTTAAACTATAAGTTTTTGTATTATTTGGTTCCAGTCTTTGGATATTTGGTTTTGTATTGTCTGTGTGGATGTTGTCGTAGTCTGTTGGTTTGTCACTAGGTGTAACCTTAGGATATCTATAAGAATTTTTTGCCCACCAGTTTTGTATTGGTACTTCCCAGTGTTCGTATTGTGAATCGTCAGAAGGATCACTAGGAGGGTTTCCTAATATGTCTTTTTTATTAATCCAATGAAGTATAGTATGAACATTGGTGATGACCTTCTCTATTTTTGTTTCTTCTGGAGTATTTGCTGTAGCTAATTTCTGGGAGATGCTGTCGATGATAAAACTATCATTACCTTGCCAAAATCCTCTAAATAAAGGCTTTTTACTATAATCTACAACTGAGTTTGGCTTTTCAAATTTATCACTAGGTATAGTATTTAAAGCTTCAATCATGAATTTATTCCAAATAGGTCCAGCTACAGAAGCACCTCCTTTTTTCATAGGAGTGTTGTCATTGTTACCAGCCCAGACGCCTACAGTTATGTTTGGTGTGTAGCCTACAGTCCAAGCATCTTTGTTGTTATTTGTAGTTCCAGTTTTTACAGCCACTTCTTTTCCTGGGATTCTAAGTACAGAGTTTGCTCCAAATGTAGGTGTACGAGCTTTGTTGTCTGACAATATATCAGAAATAGTTAGAGCTGTGTTCTTAGGCAATATCTCTTCTTGTTTAGGACTGTATTCTTCTAAGACTTTACCATATTTATCTTCTACTTTTAGAATACCAGTATAAGGATTTCTGATACCATCATTTGCAAAGACACTATATGCAGAAGTTATATCTAGAAGTGATACTTCACCACCTCCGATAACTAGTGTTAGACCGTATTGATCAATGTTAGTTAAAGTCTTTATGCCCATACTCTCAGCAGTACGAAGTGAGTCAGCTAAGCCACTCAAATAAAACAACTTTACAGCTGGTACGTTGATTGATTGAGCTAGAGCATCTCTTAGACTCATAGGGCCTCTAAATTCTCCATCATAGTTATCAGGCATATAACAATCCTTTTGGTTGTGCCCTTTATAAGCTTTACCATAAGGGTCACAGGTTGTTTGGAATTCTGTCGGTAAATCAAATAGTACTGTTTCTGGAGTGAAGCCTTTATTAAATGCTGTAGCATAAATAAAAGGTTTAAAAGATGATCCTGGCTGTCTGTTTGCTAAGGTTACATTGAAGTTGCCATCTATGTCTTTATCAAAATAATTTCTAGAGCCCACCATTGTGAGTATTTGCCCCGTCTTAGAGTCTATAGCTACAAGTGCAGCATTCTCTCCATTCCAGTTCTTTTCATTCTCCAGAGCACCATCCTTAACTATTTGCTCAGCTTTGGCTTCTAGGTTGTAGTCTAGAGTTGTGGTGACCCGAAGTCCGCCATTTGCCACCATTTCTGTGCCATATTTTTGTTCTAAATAATCTTTTATATAAAAAACAAAATGAGGAGCTTTTATGCCACCTATTTGTTGTGGGAGGAAAGTCACTACTTCGTTTTTAGCTTGATTGTATTCTGCCTCTGTAATCATTTTGAGTTCATACATACGAGACAATACAAAATTCTTTCGCTCATCTAGTCTAACCTTGTTTTTACCATAAGGAGACAGTGTTGTAGGGGATTGAGGTATAGATGCTAGGTAGGCAGCTTCAGCTAGGGTTAAATCAATAGGCTTTTTATTGAAATAAGTTTTACTAGCTTCTTGTATGCCATAGATAGTACCTCCATAAGGTACTTCGTTTAGATATAGTTCTAATATTTTTTCTTTTGGTAAAGCTTTGTCTATCTTTATCGCCAATACCCATTCTTTTATTTTTCTACCAATACTTCTTTGAGAAGTGAGTAAAGTATTTTTAACCAATTGTTGGGTGATGGTAGAACCACCAGTCACTTTCTTGCCAGTCAGTTTAGCTAAGACTGTCGCTCTGATGATAGAGAGCACACGGATACCATTGTGATTGTAGAATTCAGAATCCTCTACTGCGACAGTAGCATTCTTGATCTTGTCGCCCATTTCAGAGAAATTTATACTAGTTCTCTTTATGTCTTTATTTACATCATATAGGACTACATCTCCTGTACGGTCTAGGATTTTAGTAGAATTTACTATTTTTCTCTCCTCGAAAGAGTTAAAGTCTGGAATTTTTAAAGAAGAGAACCAAATAACAAAAAATCCAGTTAAAAATAACCCTATAGTTATGATTAAAATAAATATATTTTTTCTAGTGTGCTTATTTTTGAGCAAATAGTGCATGGTTTAATTATAGCAAAGAATATGATATATTCTAAGAATGAAAGTCATAACAGATGAAAAGAAAATAGATGAGATTTTGAGTCGCGGGGTTGAAAATGTATATCCATCAAAAGATGAGGTTAAAAAGATACTTCTATCTGGTAAAACACTATCTCTTTATAATGGTATTGATCCTACTGGGCCCACATTACATATAGGCCATGGTTCTACACTTATGAAATTGCGAGAATTTCAAGACTTGGGTCATAAAGTCATTTTACTTATTGGAGATTTTACAGGAAGAATTGGTGATCCTACAGATAAATCATCTACTAGAAAACAACTCTCTACTAAAGAAGTTAAAGAAAATTTAAAATTATATACCAAACAGGCTGGAAAGATCTTGGATATGAAAAAAGTCCAAGTTAAATTTAATAGTAAATGGTTATCTAAATTGTCTTTTGAAGATGTGGTAAATCTCGCTTCAGAATTTACTCTCCAACAAATGATAGAGAGGGATATGTTTAGTAAGAGAATCAAAGAAGGCCAGCCGATACACCTACACGAATTTTTCTACCCACTAATGCAGGGTTATGATTCTGTAGCTATGAATGTAGATATGGAAATAGGAGGCAATGATCAGACATTTAATATGCTTGTGGGTCGTACTATGATGAAAAATCGTGGTAAAGAAAAATCTGTTTTAACCACAAAGCTTTTGGTTGACCCTACTGGTAAGAAAATGGGTAAAAGTGAGGGCAATATGGTGACCTTACAAGACAGTCCAGAAAATATGTTTGGTAAAATAATGTCTTGGCCGGACACACTTATGCCACTAGCATTTGAGATTTGTACTAGAGTGCCACTAAGTGAAATAAAGAAAATAGAACAAATGAATCCTCGTGATGCTAAGATTTCTCTGGCTTATGAAATAGTTAAGATTTATTGTGGCGAGAAAGAAGCAGTGAAGGCTCAAGATGTCTGGGAGAAGACTTTCTCTAAAGGTGAAATTCCTGAAAATATACAAGAAATAAAGGCTAAAAGTGGGGAATTGATAAGTGATGTCTTGGTGGAGAACACCATCTTGGCTTCCAAGGGTGAGTGGCGTAGGCTAGTAGAGGGCAAGGGTGCTCACGATTTAGACACAGATGAAGCTATCTCTGATCCAAATCTAAAAGTAGATAAAAATATAACCCTCAAACTCGGTAAAAAGAAGTTTATAAAAATAATAGTTAAATAAAAACACCCCGCACTTGATTCAAGTGCGGGGTGTTTTCTTAGTGGTCTTTATCGAAATCGTCGTCT
>JACCDO012003053.1_pt1 | contig 16855 bp, 12 predicted proteins | sample 7446101 | NCBI WGS metagenome assembly JACCDO01 (sample SAMN15323440, study PRJNA562643) | freshwater metagenome | isolation source: river surface water | place: USA:Blue River Watershed | collected 2017-08-16 | reverse complement strand
GGCTGGCACAGTTATAGGCATTACCTTTGCCCAACTCTCCCGGGCCAATAACTGTGATAGATGATTTCGGAAAACCGCGCCGCAAAAGATGCACGGCCATCACTGCAGCAGCAAAGCCATCCCCAATGATTACCAACTCTTTCAAATTCGGCATAGTTTAATTAGTGCTGGCTTTCGCCTAACAAGAAACGTTTTGGAAAAATATAAGGCGTATTTTTATCAGCCAACCAAATAATCATTTTGTAAACGCCAAAGTAATTAAGGGTAATGCCTAACGCTATTCCAATAAACCAATCTGATGGTGTTGCCAAGTTTTGCGAAATCACTAAATCAAAGAACAAATAAACAATGGGGACAAAAAATAGCCAGCAAGTGATTAAGCCTGGGTTATAAAACGTCCTTCCTTTGATGTTAAAAATAATGGTGTGCGCAAGAATGTTTCCTGCAGAAACCAAAATGGTGGCAATAGCCAACCAAATGGCATGCCTCCAGAGTAAAGCTGCCAATAAATACCCGCCCCAACCTAAAACTACATTCACTAACATTCCGCTATTGGCATTTAATGGATAGCGATCTGGGAGATCACTATTAAACATCGCCTTATTTACCATGCCAGGAAAATAGCCTGGATAGCGCCACTCTTCTACCTGGTGCAAAAAGAGCGAGCCCAAACTAAGCCACAACAATAAAGTCATCCCCGTAGGCTGAATCAAGAAAAGCGCTACCGCAAGTATTGCCGCGAGAACCAAACCAAGATCAAACCAGTGATATCTAAAAAAGTTCATTGATGCCTTTTGGGGTTAATGGGTTAGCCTATCCTGTAATCTTGGCTCGAGCCGCATGTAATTTTCTATAGCTATCGATCAGGCGATGGTGCCTATCAAGGCCATCTAGCTGCATGTTAGTTGAAGTGAGGCCATAAAAGCGCACAGCGCCATCTACAGAGCCTGTGACAGCATCCATTCTTTCATCGCCGAACATCCGACGAAGATTGGTTAGATAGTCCTCAAGCTCCAAGTCCGCATTGAGCTCAATCTCTAATACTGCGTTGAGGGCCTGATAAAACAATTTACGCTCAACTGTGTTGTCGTTGTATTGAAGAAATGCCCCCACCAACTCATGTGCCTCATCAAGGCGATGTAGCGCAAGTTGAATGAGCAGCTTCAACTCGAGCACTGTCAATTGACCCCAAGTGGTGTTCTCATCAAACTCTATGCCTATCAATGTAGCAATATCGCCGTACTCATCAAGTTCGTTATTCTCTAAGCGCTCAAGCAGCGCCTCTAAGCTAGCATCGTCCAGAGAGGACAGATTCAAAATATCTTTACGGAACAGTAGCGCCTTGTTTGTATTGTCCCAAACCAGATCCTCAACCGGATAAACCTCTGAATAGCCTGGAACCAAGATCCGGCATGCCGTCGCGCCCAGCTGATCATAAACGGCTACATAAACTTCTTTGCCCATTGACTTCAGAATGTCAAACAAAGTTGCTGCTTCATCTGCGTTGGCATTTTCGCCTTGACTAGAAAAGTCCCAATCAACAAATTCGTAATCCGACTTTGCGCTGAAGAAACGCCACGACACAATACCGCTTGAATCAATGAAATGTTCTACAAAATTATTTGGTTCCGTCACCGCTTCACTTGCGAAGGTGGGCGGGGGTAAATCGTTCAAGCCCTCTAGACTACGGCCTTGAAGTAACTCTGTCAGACTTCGCTCCAGCGCAACCTCTGAGCTTGGATGCGCGCCAAAAGATGCGAACACCCCGCCTGTGCGAGGATTCATTAAGGTAACGCACATTACAGGATAGATACCGCCCAACGAGGCGTCTTTCACTAACACTGGAAAGCCTTGTTCTTCAAGGCCTCGAATACCTGCCAGAATGCTTGGATACTTCTCGAGCACTTGCGACGGCACATCAGGTAAGGCAATTTCACCCTCTAAGATTTCACGTTTAACTGCTCGCTCAAAAATCTCGGATAGGCACTGGACCTGAGCCTCTGCCAAGGTATTGCCAGCACTCATGCCATTGCTGACATAAAGATTTTCAATGAGATTTGATGGGAAATATACAAGCTCACCATCTGACTGACGCACGTAAGGTAGAGAGCAAATGCCGCGCTCATGATTGCCAGAATTCGTATCGATTAAATGGGAACCACGCAATTCACCATCAGGATTAAAAATCTTTAGGCAATAGTCATCTAAAATTTCTCTTGGTAGTGCGTCATTTTTGCCGGGCTTAAACCAACGCTCATTTGGGTAATGAACAAAGTTTGCATTAGCAATCTCTTCACCCCAAAATGCTCCGGCATAAAAATGATTGTTACTCAGTCGCTCGATATACTCGCCCAGGGCCGATGCTAAAGCGCTTTCTTTTGTCGAACCTTTGCCATTGGTAAAACACATTGGTGAGTGGGCATCACGGATGTGCAAAGACCATACATTAGGAATAATGTTTCGCCACGAGGCGATTTCAATCTTGATTCCTAAATTGGCCAACACCTCAGACATGTTGGCAATGGTTTGCTCGAGCGGTAAATCTTTTCCAGCAATGTAAGTACTAGCATCAGCGGCTGGTTTCAAAGCCAATAATGCCTGCGCGTCTGCATCCAAGTTCTTAACCTCTTCGATGACAAATTCAGGCCCTGCTTGAACCACCTTCTTCACCGTACAACGTTCGATAGAACGCAAAATGCCCTGACGATCATGTGCAGAAATATCTTCGGGTAACTCAACTTGAATCTTAAAAATCTGCTGATAGCGATTTTCAGGATCGACAATATTGTTTTGAGAAAGGCGGATATTCTCTGTAGAAATATTGCGTGTGTCGCAGTACAGTTTTACGAAATAGGCAGCGCATAGCGCTGATGAAGCTAGGAAGTAATCGAACGGGCCTGGCGCAGAGCCATCGCCCTTATATCTGATGGGTTGATCGGCAATTACCGTAAAGTCATCGAACTTGGCTTCAAGGCGCAGCTTGTCAAGAAAATTAACCTTAATTTCCATACAAAATCATTCCGAAATGGGTGTGAGCGCCATTATCCGCCTTAACGCTCATGCGTTGTTACTTTCAAAAACAACACAAAATGAATGATTGCGCATCGGCGATATTCGCCGCGGTACTTATTGCTCGCCCTTATTGCGCGAAGTATCTATGCCCAATGCTTTGAGCTTGCGATATAAGTGAGTACGCTCAAGACCGGTGTAGTCAGAAATCTTGGTCATGCTGCCACCCATCATTTGCATTTGATGTTCAAAATACGCCTTCTCAAACAAATCGCGTGCCTCTCTCAAAGGAAGGTCAAAGTAAGTTTTAGCAATGCCACTGATGTACTCGCCCTCAACAGGCGCTTGGTTAGGCGTCTCAGCAAGGACAGGCCTGGGAGCTGTATTGGAAGGTGCGCTGACCTGTGCTGGCTTCTCATCTTCAGCCTCAGCATATTTAGGCGACAGCTCAAGCGCCTTATTCACAGTCTTTAAGAGCTTTTGTAGAGCAATTGGTTTTTCTAAAAAATTTAAGGCGCCGATACGTGTTGCCTCCACTGCTGTATCAATCGTCGCATGACCAGACATCATGACTACTGGCATAGTGAGTTGTCCTGTTTTTGACCACTCTTTTAATAAAGTAATACCGTCGGTATCGGGCATCCAAATATCTAGCAATACTAAATCTGGCCGCATTTGCTCCCGAATGGTGCGCGCTTGTATAGCGCTCTCTGCCGCATATACGGTATGGCCTTCATCTGTGAGAATCTCATTGAGAAGCTCACGAATTCCCATCTCGTCATCAACAACCAAAATACTGGCCATGTTTAGGCTGCCTCTTTTGCTAGATTCATAAACAACACGGATACTTGTGCCCCAATCACTTCATCTCCCTGCATGCGGTTTCGAATTTCAATTTTCGCAGCATGATCTTCAATGATTTTCTTAACGACCGCCAAACCTAATCCGGTCCCTTTACTCTTCGTGGTTACATAAGGCTCAAATGCTCTTGCCAATATCTTAGCTGGAAAACCTGTTCCACCGTCACTTATTGTCAAACGCACTGCATTTTGTACTTCCCCATTTTGCTCACCATACGGCACAAGCTCGGTTTTCACTTCAACTGCTTCATTTTGGTTTTTACCTTCTAAGGTCGCATCTTGAGCATTTTGAAGTAAATTGTGAATGACTTGACGCAATTGTGTAGGGTCGCCCATGATGTCAGGGCAATTCGGATCTAAATGTGTACGAATGTGACTGCCCTCATATAAACCTAAAATTTCAGTAGTCAAAGTATTAATCGAAATCGGCTTGAGTTGTGGAGTTGGAGTCTTTGCAAAATCTCTAAAGTCATTGACCATCTCCTTCATCGCCTGCACCTGACCAATAATTGTCTCTGTGCTCCGATTGATCATGTCCTCTTGCTCAGGGCTCAATTTACCAGCCAACTTGTGCTGTAATCGTTCAGCAGACAATTGAATTGGGGTTAATGGATTTTTGATCTCATGCGCTAAGCGTCTGGCGACCTCGCTCCAAGCAATAGATCTTTGTGCGGTGACCACGTCTGTGATGTCATCAAAAACCACCATGCGAAGATCGCCGGTTAATTCTGTACCACGAACGAATAAAGTAACCCCTAGTTCGTTTTCATATTCATTAGTAGCGTGCAATTGAATTTGTTTTTGCCAGACTGGCGCAGATTGTTGCTCTCCTTTGGCAAGCCCCTTAATGCCCTCACTAGCTACTGCCAGTTTCATCGTGGCAAAGCCTTCTTTGATAGCCTCTTCAAACTCTGTAAGAGTAGGGCTTTGGCTCAATGGTCCGCCCTCTAAATTAGTGAGATCTTGACCAAAAATTCGATCGGCACCTGCGTTGCTAGACACCACGTTATATCCTTTGTCAAAGATACAAACACCAGCAGTTAAGCTTCCCAATACTGTTTCTAAAAAGGCCTTGGACTCCTGTAAGGAGGTGCGGGTATCCGCAAGCTGTCTTGTCATCACATTAAATTGACGAGTCAACATGCCCAGCTCATCCCCGGTATCTAGCTCCGGCTTAGGCGACAAATCGCCTTGCGCAACAGCTTGCGTGCCTCTCAGCAACATTAAGAGGGGGCGCGCTAACTGACGGCCAAGCATTAAGGCCAAAGTGATGGCCACAAACACCGCAAAGAAAAGCGTGAGCGTAAGCGTACCCACAAACATTTTTCTTAGGCCAGATCGGCCTAGGGACTTTTCTTGGTAATCACTGTAAGCAGCTTGAACAGCTAGCGAGTTTTTAGAAATGCTCTCGGGCACTGCTTTGGTTAACTGAAGATACCAAAGTTCTTTTTGATACTGCGTATTCAGTCCGAATCCCCTCGTGCTTACAGAGCTTTCTTTTACCAAAGGAAGAACTACCCGCAATGAGTATTCTTGCGAACCGCCAGCTGAAACAGGCTCATCAATAATGCTGACATGCCCCACTTTAGATGCTTGTGCCATTACCTCTGAACTTGGTGACGGCGCCTGCTTCAGAATCGCACCCGAAGCAGCTGTGGCAACCACTGCCTGATGACTATCAAAAATAGTAATTTCTTGAATGCCGAACTGATCTCGCATTCGTGAAAGCAGCAACGTTAATTCCGCGGGGCTTGAATAATTAGGAATAGTGCGAATTTGATCAATCACAATTCGCCCCTCGTCTTGAAGCTCTGTTAAAGAGCTGCTCAAGGTAGCACGGCCCAATTCAAGGCCGGCCTCAAGTGCCGACTCAACCTTAACGTCAAACCAGGTTTCAATACTGCGGGACACGAACTGCAGAGATACCCCATACAAGATCAACCCAGGAACAACGCCCACCAGGGCAAAAATCATTGCCAACTTTGCAACTAAGCGCGTACCAAAGTGCCCGCGATACCAGCGCACTGCAATGACGGATACCAATATCAAAATAACTAGCGTGAGGCATATGCCAATCACCACATTGGCTGCATACAACCAAATAAAGTAGTTATCGAAAAACTGCGTATTAGATGATGCGAGAGAAAGCAAAACCAACAGGAGCAATGCGAACGCCCCAATAATGCCTATTGCAACCGGAATTATTTTTCTTCTCCATGAGCCCGATGAAAGAAAGTCGAGCTTTAGTACGCGATCTAGCATTCTCATCGCTTAACTAAATTAGGGCCTGTAGGTGAAAAGGGGAATCGATACCAATCGCTCGATACACTCCAATCGCGATTGTTGAGCGCATTAACCTGAAACGGCTTTGGTAGCTTGCTCAGGTCAAGCACCATGCGCAAGGCCGCCATATAGGACTTGCTTTGATCGAGCTGCGCATTATCAATAACGCGCCAGCCTCCAATACTGCCAACCGCCTGCAATGCCTCGGCAATGGTGGGGGCTGAAAAAGTAAACCCTTCTGAGGCAATACGAAATTGTTGCGTTAGGGGTTGGTAAGAAAGGCGTGTTTGTCGTTGTGCCAAAACCGCTTTTTCTTCAAACCAATACCAACGACCCCGAGTGAGCTCAAACTCTGTTTGAAAATATAAAACAACGCCTTTTTGAACGGCATCCTCTAAGCCTGGTGCTAGCTCAATTTGAAATGAGGCATTTAAAAGCCAATCGCCCTCAATCTTCTCGAGCTCAAAGGACTTAATTTTGATTCCTTCTGCGCTAGCGCTTGTCATATACACGCTTAACAACATCAGACACAAAAAGATAAATTGTTTAATCCTGTGACTCATGGTCCATTTTTCTTAAACAAAGCATAGTAAAAGCCATCGTTTACTTCTGTGGGCAAAATCTGCCCTGGAGCGCCTAATCGTACCGCATTGGCATGCTCTGCCGCAAACCACAAGGCCTGCTCTTCACCCTCCTCAGGAAATATTGAGCAAGTAACGTAGAGCAATATACCCTCGGGCTTAAGCATCTTCCATGCCTGAGTCAAAATGGCTCGTTGCTTTTGTTGTAAAGATTTAATATCCGCTTCACGCCTTAAAAAAGGGATATCTGGGTGCCTAGAGACTATCCCGGAGGCAGAGCAGGGGGCGTCAAGGAGGATTTTGTCAAACAGGACTCCATCCCACCACCCTCCTTTAGATGCATCACCTCGCAAAATTTTTACTTTGTCAGAATGCAAATCGAGGCGATCTAAGTTTCCGCTGATTTTGCCTATGCGTTCCCCATCTAATTCCAGGGCTGTCATTTTGCAATCAGCCAACTCCAATAAATGAGCGGTTTTTCCACCAGGGGCTGCGCAAGCATCCAGCACCAGGTCGCCATCCTTGGGATCTAACAAAAGAGCAGCAAGTTGTGCGCCTGCATCCTGTACGGAAACTGCTCCACTATAAAAACCAGGCAAGTCGCCTACGGGCACGGGGCGATCTAAGATCAAAGCCGAATTCAATGGAACGCCTGCTACTGATTCAATTGGCCTTGAAGTAATACCTGCATCATTTAATAAAGCTTGGTACTGTTCACGCGTGTGCTGCCTTAGATTCACCCGCAATATCAAAGGAGCGCGTTTTGCTTGTGCAAATAAAATCGCCTGCCAAGATTGGGGATGGTTGCGCTTTAGATTTGCTCGCCACCAGGGCGGGACAAACATGGGAATAGGATCTGGTGGGTAGCGCGTTTCTCCCTCGGGGGCTCTTACCGCAGAACTTACTTTGCGCAGAACCGCATTTACTAAACCCTTGGCATACATGGTCTTGTCATACTCGCCGCAGGCCTTCACCGCCTGATCTACAAGAGTGTGAGTAGCATAGTAATTGCCATCCCCGTCCTCTTGCAAAAATAGCGCAATAGCGACGCTCAATAAATGATCAACCTCTGGCGGGGGAGCTTTGGGGATAAATTGCTTAATGAGTTCATGAGAGCGCACCCATTTACGCAATGCCTCAAAACTAAGGCTTTGTACGATTGGTCTCTCATATGCTTCTAGCTCATCTAAGACCTCTGTTAGCGATCTCCCACTCATCACCTCCCCTAGGGCTTGGGCTGCAATGGTGATTGCTTCTGATAATGGAAGGCTGCGTAATTTTGATTGCTCAGTCAAGTGGGTTTACTCTGGGTTGATGCCTGAAAACGTAATGGAATCTCTTGGTCAAGAAAAGATTGCAAACACATTTTTGCACTCATTTTTTTTCCGCCAGGTCTTTGCATTTCTAAAATTTCTATAACGCCTTTGCCACACTGAATGTAAGCACCATTCTCACTTAATCCCAATACTTTGCCAGGCACAACTGTCTGACCGCTTCCATTATCTGGGGATAAGCGGGAGCTCCAGCACTTCAAAGGAACATCACTTACCACGCCTGTTGCGCCCGGAAAAGGATTGAATGCACGGATGCGGCTATCAATCTCCTGTGCACTTAAGCTCCAATCAATTTCAGCTTCGCTCTTTAATATCTTTTCTGCGTACGTTATGCCTTCATTAACTTGTGGCGTAGCTTGTATCGTTTTTTCTTTTTCTAATGTGCTAAGTGTTTGCACAATGAGTTTAGCTCCCAACGCCGACAAGCGGTCGTGCAAAGTAGCGCTAGTTTCATCTGCAGCAATTTCTAGGGCTTCGATTAAAACGGTATCTCCCGTATCAAGACCGGCATCCATCTTCATAATGCACACGCCAGTTTTCTGATCTCCCGCCTCAATAGCCCTTTGGATTGGCGCTGCTCCCCGCCACCGCGGCAATAGTGAAGCATGGATATTAAAGCTGCCATACCTATTTGGCTCCTGGGCAATATCCAAAATCTCTTGGGGCAAAATCAGACCATAGGCCACTACAACCATGACATCAAAATCAATTGTTGATAGTTGCTGATAGGCCTCTTGTGCATCTATTTGTTTTTGAGAATCAAGGCTTTTGCGTCTTAAGCTGAGTGGCTGCAAAACTGGAATCTGGTGCTCTATTGCAAAGGCCTTTACAGGGCTTGCCTGAAGATGCATTCCTCTACCAGCTCTACGATCAGGCTGCGTCAAAGCCAAAACAATTTCATGACCAGCATCATGAATAGCACGCATTGCTTGCGCAGCAAACTCGGGAGTTCCAGCAAAGACAATTTTCATGGGGCGCTTAGCGCTCACCCAATAATTCTTTGGCGCGCTTTTTTAATTTTTGCGAGATACGGGTGCGTTTCAGCAAGGATAAATATTCAACAAATACTTTTCCTTGCAAATGATCTAGCTCGTGCTGCAAGCAAACTGCTAACAAGCCATCGGCCTCAATTTCAAACTCTTTTCCATCAATATCAAGTGCTCTAACCCTAATTTGAGATGGTCTTTCAACTTCGTCGTAAAACTCCGGCACAGAAAGACAGCCTTCTCTCCATGATTTTTTCTCAGGGCTTGACCAAGTGATTTCTGGATTAATAAACACCCTTAATTCATTCTGCTCATCAGATACGTCAATCACCACAATGCGCTCATGTATATCTACCTGAGTTGCAGCCAGACCAACCCCTGGAGCTTCATACATTGTGTCTGCCATATCGGCGACTATTTTCTTTATGCGTGCGTCTACTTGCGCCACTGGTTTTGCAACTTTGTGTAGGCGCGGGTCTGGGTAGCAAAGAACGGTTAATAAGGCCATGTAAGGAATTATCCAACAGACTAATCAGGCTGTGCTGATTGTGCCAATTTCTCTCAAAGTCAAAATCATTTAATGCTAAATACCTCCAAACACGCCGTCATCAAAATTCAACGGGATGACCCGCTATACCCAGCTCGACTAAACCACTTATATGATCCACCAGATTGCCTCTATATAAAAGGGGATATACGCTTACTGGCAATGCCAATGATTGCCGTTGTAGGCTCTCGCAGGGCCAGCAGCGAAGGCCTGAGAAATGCCCGGGCTTTTGCTCAAGGCCTCTCCAAGGCTGGCGCCCTGATCGTGTCCGGCCTAGCAAGAGGAATAGACGGGGCGGCACATCAGGGGGCTATCGATCTTGGTAAACGCCACTTCACCCTAGCAGTTTGTGGGACCGGCCTAGACCAAACCTACCCTCGAGAGCACCTAGCTCTTGCTAAAGAGATCAGCCAGCAAGGCCTCCTAGTCTCTGAGCTCCCACTAGGTGCGGGCCCAAAAGCCTTCCACTTCCCGAGGAGAAATCGCTTAATTGCAGCGCTGGCATTGGGTGTGGTTGTCATCGAGGCAGCAGATAAATCAGGCTCCCTCATCACCGCTCGTATCGCAGCCGACCTAGGAAGGGAGGTTTTTGCCCTCCCGGGCCCTATTACGAGCCCATTTTCATCCGGCTGTCACCGGCTAATCCAGCAGGGGGCAAAGCTTGTAAGTTGCCCAAAAGAAGTTTTAGAAGAGCTCATTTTTTAGAAAACCTGCTTTTAAGCCTGTTTAAGTGGGGGTTTTGAGCTTATTCGCCCCAAAACCAAGGGGCCCAGAATGGACAAAATGGGGTGAATTTGGACTTTTCTTAATTTATCGGTTAATAATAAAAAAGGGGTTAATAGCGGATCAATTGCTGAATCGGTATAAATGATCAAGCTTTTTCCTATTAAAAACATCATTTCAGGCTCAAATTTAGGCAAACGCGTGGCTAAAGCATCTACCAAAAGCAGTTCCAAAACCGTATCAGTGGGTCATCCAAAGGCACTCATCATTGCTGAGAAACCCTCGGTTGCCAATGACATCGCCAAAGCACTGGGTGGGTTTACCAAGCATGAAGATTATTTCGAAAGCGATGACTTTGTTATCTCTTCTGCCGTGGGCCATCTTTTAGAAATTGCGGCACCTGAGGAATTTGATGTGAAACGAGGCAAGTGGTCTTTTGCCAATCTACCAGTCGTACCTCCTTATTTTGATTTACGTCCTATTGCAAAAACAGAATCGCGTCTTAAGGTTTTGCAACGACTCATTAAACGCAAAGATGTCACTTCTTTAATCAATGCTTGCGACGCGGGTCGTGAAGGCGAACTCATTTTTCGCTTAATAGCGCAACACGCTAAAGCATCCCAATCGATTCAACGCCTGTGGTTGCAATCGATGACTCCTGCAGCCATTCGTGATGGTTTTGCAAACCTACGCACTGATGTTGATATGCAACCGCTAGCAGATGCCGCTCGCTGTCGCTCTGAGGCTGACTGGTTAGTAGGTATCAACGGCACTCGCGCCATGACTGCTTTTAATAGTAAAAGTGGTGGCTTCTTTTTAACCACTGTGGGTCGCGTACAAACACCAACACTCTCTATCGTCGTTGAGCGCGAAGAACTTATTCGTAAATTTGTATCGAAAGATTATTGGGAAGTTAAAGCCGAATTTATTGCGGCAGCCGGTATTTATGAAGGTCGCTGGTTTGATCCTAAATTTAAGAAAGATACTGCTGAGCCTGATGCACGTGAAAATCGCCTCTGGAGCGAGGCGGCGGCACAAAGTATTGTGGCCGCTTGTCGAGATAAAAAAGCTACCGTCACTGAAGAGGCAAAACCAGCTACTCAACTAGCGCCGCAACTCTTTGACTTAACGAGCCTGCAACGTGAGGCTAATGCGCGCTTTGGTTTCTCAGCAAAAAATACATTAGGCCTAGCCCAAGCCCTCTATGAGCGCCACAAAGTTTTAACTTATCCACGTACTGATGCAAAAGCACTTCCAGAAGATTATTTAGAAACTGTCAAGCAGACCATGGAAAACCTTGCAGAGCACTCACAGGAATATCGGCCATTTGCCAAACAAATTCTTCAAGGTGATCCGAAAGAGCCAAAGGGTAAAGGTTATGGCTGGATTAAACCAAATAAACGAATCTTCGATAACTCCAAGATCTCAGATCACTTTGCGATCATTCCTACTCTAGAGACACCTAAAAATTTAAGTGAGCCAGAGTTCAAGTTATATGACTTAGTAGTTCGCCGCTTTTTAGCTGTGTTCTATCCGGCCGCTGAATTCCGCGTTACTACCCGTGTCACAGAAGCATCTGGGCATCATTTCAAAACCGAAGGGCGCGTTCTCGTCAATCCAGGTTGGCTGACTGTCTATGGCAGATCAAACCAGGCTGAAGATGAGTTAGTGGCAGTGCAAGAAGGCGAAACCGTTCAGACCGAATCTATTGCGGCTGTACCATTAAAAACTAAGCCTCCTGCACGCTATACAGAAGCCACCTTGCTGTCGGCAATGGAGAGTGCTGGAAAGTGGGTCGATGATGATGAAATGCGCGAGGCGATGGCTGAAAAGGGCCTAGGCACTCCGGCAACAAGAGCTGCCATCATTGAAGGTTTGCTTGCTGAAAAATATATAGTGCGTGAAGCGCGTGAACTTATTCCAACCGCTAAAGCATTTCAATTAATGACTTTGTTGCGCGGCCTAGATGTAGAAGAGCTTACCCGCCCAGACCTCACTGGTAGCTGGGAAAATAAGCTGTCGCTGATTGAACAAGGGAAGATGAATCGCGACACCTTCATGCAAGAGATCGCTCAAATGACTCAGCGCATCGTTAAGCGCGCCAAGGAATACGACAGCGATACCATTCCTGGCGACTATGCAACGATGAGTACGCCGTGCCCTCATTGCAAGGGCCCCGTTAAAGAAAATTATCGCCGTTTTGCTTGTGAAAAATGTGGCTTCACGATTAGCAAGACACCGGGTGGTAGGGCATTTGAATACCCCGAAGTTGAAGAGTTGCTTCGTGAAAAAACCATTGGCCCACTTCAAGGTTTCCGCAGCAAAATGGGTAGGCCATTTGCCGCCATCATCAAATTAAGTGAAATTCCAGAAGATGATGCGGATTATCCAAACGCCGGCTTTAAGTTGGAGTTTGATTTTGGAAATGCTCAAGAAGAAGAAACCGAAGCAATTGATTTCACTGGGCGACTGGCTTTAGGGGTGTGTCCTAAATGCTCCGGCGCAGTCTACGAAGATGGTATGCGCTATGTCTGTGAGAACAACACTGGTCCCAATAAATCCTGTGATTTCAAAACTGGTAAGGTCGTGTTACAGCAAGAAATTTCTGCTGAACAAATTCAGAAGTTATTGAAAGAAGGTCGAACTGATTTGTTGACTAACTTTAAGTCAAACCGCACTGGCCGTGGCTTTAAGGCTTATTTAGTTTTGGGTGCTGATGGAAAAACCGGTTTTGAATTCGAAGCAAAAGCGCCTAAAGCAGAGGGTGCGGCCAAAGCGCCCGCAAAGAAACGTGCGGGAGCTAGCGCAGCGACTAAATCAGCTGCAAAACCGAAACGCGCCAGCAAAGCCAAATCCTCATCGAGTACTTGAGCGGTAATCAGCTTTGCTGCAAGGGCTGACCACAAGGCACCTCTTGAGCCTAAGGCGGTGGCCAGGAAAATTCCTGGCCGTTGTGCAAGCGCACCAATAATTGGCAGACGATCGCCTGCTACACAACGCACCCCTACAAATTCTCCTAGCTTTTTAAGCCCATCGGAATTACCCTCGGGATAATCTATTAAGCCCTTTGCTTGCTCCCGATTAAATGCATCGCTACTTTCTCTTGCGCTGAGATCATCTTCACCCTCATCAAAACTAGAGCCCACAATCCAGCGATAGCTACCATCTTCAAGACGCTCTGCCGGCAAGCAATAGCCATCCCCTGAAATCCCAACACTAGGCAAGCGAGACGCCCATGGATCTTGGGCGCTTACCGAAAAAATACTAAGCTGACCACGCACAGGCTTCAGAGGCAAACGCACACCAATGCTATTGATCAGCGATTTACTCTCCATGGCAGCAGCAATTACTACCTTATCTGCGGAAATAATTTCTTCTTGGTCCTCGCCATACAAAAACCATTTTTCATTCCGATTTTCTAAACGGGTAATGCGTGTATTCCAAATACAAGTTAATTGGTTTTGGTCCTGCAATAGATGATGCGTAGTTTCAAATAAATTAAGTGAGGCAGCTCGAGGCATCCAAACCCCGCTCTGTGAAATGCCACAAACTTTTTTTGCTTCTTCAGCACTTAATGGCAAGGCCATTGATTCGTCCAGGTCTAAAGCACTAAGATGCTCTGAAATTTCTGCGCGATTAAATACTTTGTCTTTTTTGCTTGGCTGAAAAATCCCGTGTGCCCGCCAAACCAAGCCCCAGCGGGCTTCTGCCAGCAAAAATGCAATGCGCGTTAGGCGCAATAAACGTGGGGAACCTTTGCCAATATGAGGATGTGCAATTGCATAAGCATGGCTTGAGCAAGCTGTGGCAGGGGATGATGCGGCATCAACTATACAAACGGATTTGCCGCGCATGAGCAACTCATTACTAATGGTTGCCCCACAAATGCCTGCCCCAATCACCACTATTTCATGGTGTTGGGGGTTGGTCATTTAACTGGATTAAGGTAAAACGAACGCTACTAAAAATTAAGCGTTTAATCGTTGTTCGATTTTTGCGCGTGTTTCTTTTAACTCTTTAGGCAGACGATCGCCGAGATGATCAAACAACTCTGTGTGGAGTTTTAATTCATTCTTCCAGTCATCAACAGCAACGTGGATTGCCTTTGTAAACTTCTCAACAGAGTAATCTAAACCACCCCAATGCATATCGGTGTATTCAGGGGTAATTCCAAATGGTGTTTCTTTACCACTAGCTTTACCTTCTGCGCGATCCAAGATCCAAGAAAGAACGCGCATATTTTCGCCAAAGCCTGGCCATACGAATTTACCGTTCTCGTCCTTGCGGAACCAGTTAACACAGTAGATCTTAGGCAACACAGCGCCATCGGCCTCAAGCTTCTTACCGATATTTAACCAATGCTGGAAATAATCACTCATGTTGTAACCAGCAAATGCAATCATCGCAAATGGGTCGCGGCGAACCACGCCAATTTGGCCGGTAATGGCAGCGGTGGTTTCTGAGCCAAGGGTTGCGGCCATGTAAACACCCTCAACCCAGTCACGCGCTTCGCTAACCAGTGGAACAGTGTTCGAGCGACGACCGCCGAATAAGAATGCATCGATTGGGACGCCTTCAGGGTCATCCCATTTTGGATCAACCGCTGGATTGTTTGTGGCTGCTACAGTGAAACGTGAATTAGGATGTGCAGCTTTACGACCCGCAGCGCCGTCGGCCGGGGTCCAGTCTTTACCTTGCCAGTCGATCAAATGAGCAGGGGGTGTATCAGTCAAGCCTTCCCACCAAACATCGCCATCATCAGTTAAACCAACGTTTGTAAAAATAACGTCTTGGTTTAATGAGTCAATACAGTTTTGGTTGGTTTGACGGTTCGTGCCTGGCGCTACGCCAAAGTAACCAGACTCCGGGTTAATCGCAAACAAACGGGTTTTGCCAGTAACAGGGTCTTTGCGTGGCTTGATCCATGCAATGTCATCACCAATGGTGGTTACCTTCCAGCCATCAAAGCCTGCCGGAGGAATCATCATGGAGAAATTGGTTTTGCCGCATGCAGATGGGAATGCGGCAGCGATATGGTATTTCTTACCTTGAGGGGATGTCACACCCAAGATCAACATATGCTCTGCCAACCAACCTTGGTCGCGACCCATGTTTGAGGCAATGCGCAAAGCGAAGCACTTCTTGCCTAACAAAGCATTGCCGCCGTAGCCTGAACCGAATGACCAAATTTCACGTGACTCAGGGTAGTGAACGATATATTTAGTTTTGTTGTTTGGCCATGCCACATCTTTTTCACCAGCAGCCAATGGCTTACCAACAGTGTGCACACACGGAACAAATTCGCCATCAGCACCAAGCTGATCGATCACAGCCTTACCCATACGGGTCATGAGGCGCATATTAATTGCAACGTATGGGCTGTCAGACAGCTCAACGCCAATGTGGGCGATAGGGGAGCCAATTGGGCCCATTGAGAAAGGCACTACATACATTGTTCTGCCACGCATACAGCCATCAAATAAGGGATTTAAGGTTGCACGCATTTCACTTGGCTCAACCCAGTTATTCGTTGGACCAGCATCTTCTTTTTTAGCTGAACAAATAAAAGTGCGATCTTCAACACGAGCCACATCTTCTGGATCGGAGAGGGCCAAGAAAGAATTTTTACGCTTGGCAGGGTTCAAGCGCTTGAATACACCAGCCTGAACAAGTAACTCACACAGCTCGTCATACTCAGCTTGCGATCCATCACACCAACGAATGTGGTCTGGCTTGGTCAAGGCAGCGATTTCGCCAACCCATTCAATTAAGCGCTTATTTTTTACATAAGCCGGCGCATTGACGTTAATTTGTCCGCTGGTTGCTGTTGTCATGTGTTTTCCTATGGAGAATTAATTTTTTAATCCGATGATTTTAACATTTTGGACATATTTGTGCCCTTTCTACCCAGGGGTATAAGCCCTTACTTGCCAATACAAAATTGGCTAAAGATTTTGCCCAAAAGATCATCTGGAAGCAGCTTTCCAGTAATTTGGCCAAGGTGATTTTGGGCTAAAAAGAGCTCTTCTGCGAACAATTCAAGCGAATTGTTGCCATTTGCAGCGAATTGCTCTGATTTTTCAATATGCTCCGCCGCACGCTCTAAGCAATCAAGGTGGCGCCTTCGAGCTACTATGGCCCCTTCTTGAGGCCCATTCCAACCCACAGTCTCAAGTATTTTCTGTTTAAGGGCATCAATACCCTGGCCAGTTTTAGCTGAAATCAGCAAAGCGGGATTATTTGTTGAAATTGAGTCTTGCCCCAATAGATCAGACTTGTTAATCAACTCTAAAACTGGGCACTTAGCCGGCAAGGCCTCCAAAATTTGAGCCCTCAGATCGTTTGCCTCTTTTTCAGCATTTGGGGCTGTTAAGAAAATCACCAGATCCGCTAGACGAATGGCCTCCCAGGTTCGCTCAATTCCTTTGGCCTCAACCTCGTCCGAGGTTTGTCTTAAGCCAGCCGTGTCAATGATGTGCATCGGCACACCTTCAATCTGAATGCTTTCCTTTACTCGATCACGGGTGGTTCC
>JACCDO010463580.1_pt1 | contig 16857 bp, 9 predicted proteins | sample 7446101 | NCBI WGS metagenome assembly JACCDO01 (sample SAMN15323440, study PRJNA562643) | freshwater metagenome | isolation source: river surface water | place: USA:Blue River Watershed | collected 2017-08-16 | reverse complement strand
GGACTATGAGGATCAGTTAACAACTGATTTTTTAATGCGTCATCGGTAATATTACAACGCCAAATTTTAGCCCATTGTTCAAATAATTTTTGAGTTTCTTCTTTTACTTTATCTGGCTCAACAAGTCTTTCCAAAGTTTTAAGAGAAAATGTAATTCCACCCAAGTCTGCAATATTTTCACCCAATGTTAATTTTCCATTTACTGGAATATCAAAATATGAAAAACTATCAAACAACTTTTCTAGTTTTTTGCTTTTTTCATCAAACTGTTCTGCATCTGAGTTGGTCCACCAATCATTTAAATTTCCATTTGAATCATACAATCTACCTTTATCATCAAAACCATGAGACATTTCATGTCCAATTACCGCACCAATACCTCCAAGATTTTCAGCTAATGATTGAGTTGAAGAATAAAATGGTTCTTGTAAAATTCCAGCTGGAAAAACTATTTCATTATTTGTTGGAGAATAGTATGCATTAATATCGTGTGCATGCATATGCCATTCTAATTTATCAACTGGCTTATATAATTTTTCTAAATTATGTTCCAAGTCCCATCGACTTGCTTCAAGAAAATTTTCATAATATTCTAAATCTTTACTAATTACAAGTTTTGAAAAATCAGTCCATTTGTCAGGAAATCCGATTTTAACAGTGAACTTATTTAATTTTTCAAATGCTTTAAGTTTTGTTTCCCCACTCATCCAATCTAATGATTCTAATCGAATTTTAAATGTGCTTAGAATTTCATTAATCATGTTAATACAACTTGTTTTTTGGTCTTGGTTAAAATATTTATCAACATATGCTTTTGATAAAACTTCACCTAATACGCCTTCTACACTAGATAATACTCGCTTCCATCGTTGTCTTGGTTCTTTTTGACCATATAATTGTTTTCCATAAAATTCAAAATAAAGCATATATGTTGAATCATCTACATTTGTACAAACAGACTTGAGAATTTTATACTTGATAAAGTTTTTAAGTTCTTGCATTGTGTTTTCATCAGATTTTGCCTTTAATAAATAACTAGATATATGTTCAAAAAATAATGGTTCGGTAATAATAATTTTGTCATCGCTTGGAATATTAAAAGTTTCAAATAAAAGCTTCCAATTAATACCTCCAAAATCATTTAATAGTTTCTCATAGCTATAAACATTATAAATTTTGTTTGGATCTCTACGATCTGTTTTGCTTAATCTTACTTTGGCAATTTCTTCCTCAAAACTATACAAGTCATTAACATTAAAATCTAATGAAAAATGATTTTTAAAATTTTGTAAAAATACTTTATATTGTTCTTGTTTATCTTTCATTTTATCCATTAAATAATAATCGCGATCTGGTAATCCCAAACCCATAACATCAAAATATAAAACATTTCTTGATGAATCTTTAAAATCAGTATATGCGGAAATATCAAATAAGAAACATAAGTTGTATTTAAATAATTCCATTAGAACAGAATCAATGTCATTATCCAATTTAAATTTGTCAAATAATGATGTTAAATGTTGATGACCCCGATTATTTAAATTATCAATGTCCAAACCTTGTCTCCATAAAATATTTAATTTGTTTTGTTCATCAGATACTGGATCTGTTTCTAACATTTCTCTAAGCCTTTCTTGATTTTTTTCATGAAGTACATGAAAGTTACCCCATTTTGTATATTCATTTGGAATAGGGTTAGATTGTAACCAGTCCCAATTTATATTAGAGTAGAAATCATGAGAAAAATTTGGTCTAACAGATATAGGGATATTAGCTTGCTCGTTATTTACTTCAGTCATTAATATTTAATCTTAATAGTCAAATCAAAATTTAATTCAACTTTTTATTATTTTTTTAATAATATAATCTAAGTAATTAATAATATGCCAAATAAAAGTGATCCATCTAAAGTAAATATAACTAAAGAATTTAAAAAATATAAAATCCCTGTTTCTAAAGAAAAAATGGAAGAGTTTTGTTTACCTAAAAAATTTACATTACAACCACAACAAAAACTATTACCAGAATTACTAACTAGTAAATTTAGTCCTTGGACAGTGCATCCAAATATTAGGGGAATTTTAGTTTTTCATCAAATTGGTGCGGGTAAAACTTGTACAGCTATTTCAATTGCAGAAGAATTTAAAAAGAAACTTAATGTTGTTGTTGTCTTACCTGCCGCATTAATTGGTAACTTTGTTAATGAACTAAGATCCGAATGTCCTGGTGATGAGTATTTAACAACTGAAGAAAGAAACAAATTAAAAGGACTTAAACCTGGTGATTCTCAGTTTGAAAAAATAATTAAAAAATCAGATGAAAGAATTGAAAAATATTATACCATTTATTCATACCATAAATTTGTTGCCTTGATTCAAGAAGAAAAAATTAAAAAACTTAATGATACTTTATTAATTATTGATGAAGTACAAAATATGATTTCTATGAATGGTACTTTTTATAAATCATTAAAAAAAGTTGTAGAAGCTTCTAATGATTCACTTAAAATAATTTTATTAAGTGCAACTCCTATGTTTGATAGACCTGTTGAAATTGCCTTAACTTTAAATTTACTTAAAAAAGATGATCAATTACCGATTACTAAATTTAATCAAGAATACATGGATATAACAGCTAATTCAAATGAAACATCATATCGTGCAATAAATCTTAAAGACTTTAGATTAAAAGTAAAAAATTTAATTTCTTATTATCGTGGTGCTCCACCTCAAGCTTATCCTGAAGCTGAATTTAAAACAGTAAAATGCAATATGAGTGATTTTCAATATAAAAGTTATTTAACCAGTTTAAGTACTGAAGATAATTTTATTAGAGGTTCATTTAAAAATGTCGATATATTAAACATGCCACAAAATTTCTTTTTGGGACCAAGATTTATTTCAAATGTATCTTTCCCTAACAAATCAATTGGTGAAATCGGTTATAGTTCTTTTAGAGGTCAAGCTTTACAAATTCAAAATATTGCAGAATATTCAATTAAATTTTTTAAAATATATCAAAAAATAGCCAAAGCCGATGGTCCAGTTTTTGTTTATTCAAACTTTAAAGAACTTGGTGGAATTAGATGTTTTGTTAAATTTTTAGAACATCACGGATGGAAAAATTATAAAACATATGGTGAAGGTAAAAAACGCTTTGCTATTTGGTCAGGCGACGAACCACATCATGTTAAAGATGAAATTAAATATATATTTAATCAAAAATCAAATGAAGATGGTTCAAAAATTAAAATTATGTTGGGTTCACCATCTATAAAAGAAGGTGTTAGTTTATTAAGAGTTCAACAAGTACATATGATGGAACCATATTGGAATATGTCAAGAATGTTACAAATTATGGGTAGAGCAGTTAGATTTTGTTCACATAAAGATGTACCAAAAGCCAAAAGAGTTGTTAAAATCTATTTATATTTGGCAACTTATCCTGGTGAAAAAACTATTGATCAATATATCTGGTCCTTGGCAAAAAAGAAAAATAAATTAATTAATCAATTTGAGTTAGCATTAAAAGAATCAGCATTCGATTGTGAATTAATGTATAATCGTAATTCATATCCATCTGATGAAAAACAATTAGAATGTAAATTTTAAAAAATTGGAAAATTATGATATTTTATAACTAATTAGCAAATATAAATAAATACAATAGATCAGATACCAGCCAAAGATTTAAAATATTCTAGGTCTTCCAGTTGAAAATTATAATCTAAACCAAGTGCTAGGTCTTTGTAATGTTGTGCCTTTATTAAATCTTTAGATGTACCTATTCCATTTTCATACATATATCCAACAATTAAATGAAATTGTATACCCACTTCATCGGCGATTGTTTTAAAGTTTTTAAATGCTTCTTCAAAATTTTTCATTTTTACATTTAATATTGCAATATCATATTTAATAGCAAAAGATTTTTTACTATCTGCCATTTTTAAATATTTTAATGCTTCTTTGTCTTTACCTAAAAAATTATAAAATTTTCCTAATTCCCACATAAATTGTTTATTACCTAGGTTTACACCAATTTTATAGTAATAAATAACTTTATCATATTTTTTAAATGATTTATTTAATCTTATTAAATTATATAATATTTCATAATTTACTTCTTTTTTCCATGCTAATTCATAAGATTTTGTAGCTTTTTCATAATTTCCTTCTTCTTCATATCCTTTTCCCACTTTAACTAAAATGTCTATATTATTTATTTTATCTAAATTCAAATTGAGTTCATTTATTAAATCAATATCAAAATCAGTATCTTTATTGTGTTTTGATACAACAATTAAATAGTCAACTATAGATATATCTTCAATAATTTCATGTTTTAATAATTCATCATTTAAAACTAATAAACCGAATCCTTTCTTAACATATAATTTATCAGTATGACTAGTTTTTTTTAACAAATTAATCCAATCAAAATTATAAACTTCATAATCATTATCATTATAATATTTTGGTTGACCATCACACATATATAAACAACAAGCATGTCCTTTAATAAATACAATTATTCCTATATCATTTTGATTATCAAAATTAATTAAATTATATTCATCAAAAAAATATCTTTTAAAACTAACCTTGTGATTTAAAAAAAATATTGATAACAAATTAGATAATAAAAAGTCATCATAATAGTTACCACCATGAATTTGCTTTTTAATATATTTATAAAAAGGAATGTTAAATATTTTTTTAAAATTTTGGTCAATTTGAAATTCACAACGGCCTTTATTTGATGCAATATACATTGTTTCAATTGGTGTTTTAGGATTTTTAATTTCTAAAACTTTGCTATAATATCTGTCAATAAATTTATCTAATACATTTTTTAAATAAATATCATTCAAATGATTAAAAATATTATTTGGAAAAAAATCATTTAATTGGGGATTACTTTTTACTTGTTCTATTCTATTTTTAATAAAATCATTTTTTGTTTTAAAATCAAAACTTTGCATGACTGTTTTAAGATTTTTACTAGTAACATCACTAAAAGTAAGCATAGTTTGTATTGCTACAGCCCAACATGTACCTAAAATATTTTTATATGCTTTTTCGCAAAAGGTTTCACCACCAATTTGATTTTTAAGCTGTAAATATTTATTTTTATATTTCATATATTTATCATAATACATTATAATAAATATGAAAAAAATAATAAATTTGAATTAGTACCAAAAGATTAGAATTTTGATGGTAACTTACTAATTTAGAGCGCAGGTAAATACATACTACCTAATGCTAAAAATAGTGTCTACCGTATCCATAATAACTTAAAATAAAAAAAATAATTATGTCTGGGATCTTATCCTGGTGAAAAACTACTGATCAATATATCCGGTCTTTAGCAAAAAGATAAATAAATAATAAATAAAAAAATCTATAATAACTTATATAAATATCTCAATGTCACTTGACAAATTTAAAACTCAAGCTAGTTGGACACAACCAAACATACAAGCTGTTTCAGAAGCAATTAAGTCATGTAAAATAAAAACTATTCAACAATTACGAAATGTTATTGGCTTTGACTCAAATAAAAAATATCCAAACGGTAAAAAAACTATTGGTTCTCAAATGTTAGAGTTTACCCTATCTTCGCGATCTAAAATAAGTAAAGACGAATATCAATTTTACACAACACATACAACAGATTTAAAAACATTTCCAATAGAAAAAGAAAAACTAATTGCAGAAGGATTGTTGAAATTTAAAGAAACTGATAATTTTAAAAACTATAAGGCAAAAAAACCAAATTTTGACATTTTTATAGGAAATGTTAATAATTTCATAACGGGCAGATATATTGCAGAAGAAGGAATTAAAACGATGATTGAAAATGTAAAAAAAGAAGGACGTGAAATAAATAGAGATGAAGCGGTTCAATTAATTTTAACTGAACTTGAAGAAATAGAAAGACTAAACAATGAAGAAAATAAATTATTTGTTGAATTGAGCAAAAAAGTCCCAATAGATTCAGCTTTTATGGATTCATACCAAAAACACAAAGAATTTCAAATAAACAAAACCAAACTAATTAGAGAATATTTAAAAAATCCAGCAAAAATAAATGACTTAATTACAGAAGCATCTAATTATCAAAAATATATGAAATATAAAGCAAAATATCTTGCTCTTAAAAAACAACTTGAACAAAAAAATTGAACCTTTAATTAAACATAAATTATAAATTTAATTAATGGATTCACTATTATATCAAACAGACAAATTCTTAAGTTTATGCACATGGTAGGTCTAATTGTTATTTTATATTTTTATTTCAAATTCAAATGTCTGCATATTATAAAAAAATCTAGTTATATATATATTTAATGAGCTCAGGTAAATATATACCACCTCAAGCCAGAATTATACCAAGTGCGCCAGTAATAACTAAAAATGAACAAGATGTAATTACTAATTTTATAAGTATTGTTGGCGATATTCGTATTTTAACTTTAGACGATTTTGATGAAACAGTATATGAAAAATTAAAAAATCTATTTTTAAAATATGATACAACAGATAAAAAAATAAATGCATACAATACATTAAAAAAATTTGGTTATATCAAAGGAAACGATTATAGAACTTTTAATGGATTTAAACATTCATATGATTATTATATTAAACAATTTAATGATTTAAGAAAAGAATCAAAAGAAGCAACACTGAGAGAGTTTAAACAATGGATAAAAGATATGCAATTAATTCAATACGACCTTTATATGAGTTATGATGTTGGTACTCCAAGAACTCAGAAAGCATTAGTAGATTATCCTTGCTTAGAATTAATTAATAAAACAACATGGGTTAATATTAATACGGCATTAGGAAATTTATATAATATTATCCATATTGTTCATATTAAAGCTCTTTGGAGCAGTTTAACAGAAGAAAATAGAAGACAATTATCACATGTTCAAAAATATACAAAGCTTAAAATGCTGGCTAGAAAATTCGAAAACGATATTGTATTTAAAGGTCGTGTTGATGAAGGCCACGAACAAATAACATCGGTTGATTCAAATATTGATTATAATTTAGAATTGTATTCACAAGAGAATTTAAATAAATCAATTGAAGAACTTGACAGTCAAATACAGGAAATTAAAAAATATATTTTAAATTTAGATCCATTACAACCAACTAGTTTAGGTGGTGATATTTCTCCAAAATATGATGCAGAATATGACGAAGAAGATTCAAAAGATTGTGCTATTATATTACTAAAAAAGAAAATACCAAAAGGTAAATGGGGTGATTGTAGAGAATTAACAAAAAGAGTTACAGAAAAATCTTCAATTTATGAAAACAAATATCAAGTTGAAGCCAAAAATTATGAACAATTATACATGAAATATAAAGCTAAATATCTTGAACTTAAAAATAAATTAAATATGTAATCGTTTATAATTAATATTAAAAAAAGGTAAAAATTGAATACTTAAATTAATAATTATCAAATTATTAATTTAATGGAATCATTAATTAACAAACCAATATATAAATATACTAAATCTAAATCATCAATAGTTAATTTTAAAAATTGGAAAAATTGCTGTTTTATTTCTTCTTTTCAAATTCAAATGAATGAACTTTACAGTGATTTTCCTAATCTAAATGATATTTTGATTTTATTATATGAAAACACTTCCAATGCATACACTCACTTTGCATACGATTTCCCCGAAAAATGGTTTATCTTAAAAAATCATTTAATTAGTAAAAATAGTAAATGGTCAGACATCTTAGATAAAATCGTTTTAAGAATTTGTATTCCAACTTGTGTTGTAAATGAATGTGTATTAATAAGTTATATAGACATGAATCTAATTATTCCCGAGGAAATCAAGAATGGCAATAATGATTCAATAGAAAGGGCATTAAGTGATAAAATACCAGACAATAAAATTACTATTAATATTATCCAACAACATAATCATTTCGAACCAATTAATATTATTAGCCAAATTGGAGAATTAAAAGATTTACAAGCTGTTTCAGACTATGAAACTTTTTTTAGCTAGGTTGGACATTATTTTTTAAAAATTAAAGGATCTGGTGAATTTTCATTTTCAACTAATTCTCCAAGCTCATTTAAATATCCATCTAATCCAATATTAAGCTTTATATCTTCTTTTAATATATTAAAAGCATTGTTTTCTAAAAAGAAATTTTTTATAGCATTAAATTGACCTTTTGATTCAATATTTTTAGTATTTGATTTAAATTGATTATAAAAATAAGCAGATATAAAACTATATTCTTCAAAAACTGGTATGTAATCATATTTTCCATTTATTTTTGTTAAACTTTTCCAGATTCCTCTGGTGCCTTTAGGAAAACTATATACTTTTAAGTTTAAATGGTTTATATTTGAATCAATAAAATTGTTAATATCGATAAGTAACTCATTTTTATTAATTAATTCAAAAGTTTCAATATCCCCACTAGTTTTTGATTTATAACAGTTGCTATCATAAACTATTTCTATTTTTTGAAAAACTTTTTTGACTTCGGGTGTAAATCTTTCTAAATTTTTATCAAAAAATCCCTTACTATTTTGGTTTATCCAACATTTATATTTTTGAATATATGTATCTGCTTTTTTAATACCAGAACTATTAAATAATTCTAGCAAGTTTAATTTAAAATCAATTATTTGTTTCATTTCTGAATTATTATATAAGGTAAAGTTATTATCTGTAACTTGAAAACAATCATTAAGAATAGCCACTGGTTTATCGTGATATATTATATTCATCATTTCTAAAAAGCTCCATCCACCTACTGGAGCTATAAATATTGCTCCATCGGTTAATGATGATAAAGCGATAGTATCTTCACCCCAATGTTCACCAAATACATATGTTGCATCTGCAAATAAATGATAATCATCTAAACCTTCCTTACACATAATTGTTAAAATTGGTTTTTCATATTCTTTGGCAATTTCATAACCTGATCTTGTAATTCCATACATTTTACTTTTAAAACCTTTATATCCTCCAGTAATAAAACCAGTTTTTGGCATTAAAAATAAAAGATTTGAAATTAACTTTTTGGTGATTTTTTTGGCTTTTATTTGTTGCTCCTTATACCAAAATCTTGCTTTGCCTAAAATACTTATTTTTTTTAAAGGGAATATTGTTGATGACATCATACCAGTAGTAAAACTAGCTTTTTCTTTGTATAATGACTGGTATTGATATACTGATAGCAAAAAATTAAATAATCCTAATCCTTTATTATTATCAGAATTAAATTTATTTAAGTTATTCCAATCAATTATTTCTTTTAAACCAAATGAATTATTTGTTTTTAATAAAATTTTATATAAATAAAGATAATAATCCTCATAATTTTTTATGTCTTCTGGATCAAATGCTTTAGTTGAATTATTTTTTAAATAATATGATTGTAAATTATCAATACCGTATGTAAAATCATTTGATATTCTTAATATAATACTATCTTTTCTATTAATAAAAATATAGGTAAGTATGTAGTCATCAAAAAATATTAAAAACTGTAGAGAATTAGGATCTAAAGTTACAAACCTTTTACCAACATCTGAATTTTCAAAATTAAATAATTTAAAATCATTAAATATTTTTTCTTTTATTTTTGATATATCTTTTTTATTTTTCCACTGATCTAAAATATAATCAATCGCCTCAATTATAAATTCATTTGATTTATCAAAAATTATATTATTTTCTTTTATTGTTTCTTTTACATAATTTTTCCATCCATGATCTTTAATAATATAATTTAGGCCACCATATTGATTAATTATATTGTCAATATGATAATTTTTAATGTCCATTAAAATAAAAAATAAAAAAAAATTATATGATTTATAATAAATATAATTTAGTTTGATGGAAATCACAAATCCTTTTGATTACGTTATTGTTGGAGGTGGCATTTCTGGATTATATACAAACTACCTTTTATCCAAAAATTATAATGGTATATTGCTTGAAAAAGAAAGTGATTTAGGTGGTCGTGTATATGAAATGGAATGGCATGGATCCAACATTAAAATAGGAGCTGGTATAATAGCCGAACATAACAAACACTTGCTAAAATTATTAAACAAACTTAAAATAAATCCAAATAGTTTTGATTCAGATGTTAGATCTTTTATGGAACCATTTGATATGAATGGGGCTATTAAAAAAATTAAAAAAACTTTTAAAAAATTTTATTCCCCACAAAATAATCTAACTATGGAAGAATTCTTATATAATTACTTTGACAAATCTTTTGTAAAAAAATTTATTTTAAATTGCGAATACAGGGATTTCTTACAATCAGATCCGTATTATTTCATTAAATACTATAAAATAGATGATATGTCTCATGACCCTTATAAAATATTAATAATTGAATGGAGAGAACTTGTAGAAAAATTAACTAGAGAAAACTGTCACATTAATTCTGAAGTTAAAAAAGTAAAGAAGATAAATGATAACTTATTCAAAGTAAAAACAAACACACATACATACTACACTAAAAAAGTAATATTTGCATTAACATTAAAACCACTTGATAAGTTGATTAATAATTTAGTTAACATTAAATATTCGGATTATTTGGGTACTGTTAAATTTGCCAGAATATATACCTATCATAAAAAATCATATAATAAAAATAAAATTGGTCATTATAATCTGGTTTCTAATGAATTACAAAAAATCATACCAATTAATGATAAAATATTAATGGCCTCATATTCTGATAATCTTAATGCAAAATACTGGAAATCTATAAGTTTATTAGACAAAAAATCTCAAATTAAAAATGTGGAAAATAAATTAGAAAAATTAAATATTGGAATTAAAAATGTTGATGATGTTGAAATTGGGTATTGGGAAGAAGGAGTACACTATTACAAGCCCTTTGGTACCAAAAAGTTTAGTAATATATTAAAAACATTATGTAAACCTGCTAAAAACATTTATGTTGTTGGTGAAATTGTATCTAAAAAACAAGGTTGGGTTGAAGGTTGTATTGAGTCTGTTGATAGAGTATTTGGTATAAGCATTGACAAAAAGAATAAAAATAAAAAAAGCAAAAAACCCATTAAATAAAAATTGAAATGAATTTATTTTTTTAATAACTTAATATTACTAATGAAAAGAAACATCATTATTAATAATTTAAGATGCGCATTAGGACAAAAAAAATTTGGAGTTGATATTGGTCCCGACTATTTATCCCCTATATTTAAAAATAAATATCCAGTAAATGTAGTTACTATGAGCTCTTTAGAAAGTTTTACTGATGCTTATGACTTGTTATATCATATTGATAATTTTCCAATTAATCTTGGTGGTGATCATTCTGTTGGAGCTGTAACAGTTCAAGCTCAATTAGACAAACATTTTGATGACTTGTTAGTTGTGTGGATTGATGCGCATGCAGACATTAATACAATGACAAGTTCAGTAACTAAAAATAAACATGGTATGCCAGTGGCCCCATTAATGGGTTTTATGAATCATTGGTGGAAATCATCATTTGTACAAAAACATCATATATTGAAACCAAATAATTTGTTGTATGTTGGTATTAGAGATTTAGATCCACCTGAAATCGAAGTAATTAATAAATTTAATATTAAATATTTTGATAAGTATTCTGATCAAGTATCTAATTGGATTAAAAATCATCCTGCTTCAAAAATTCATATTAGTTTTGATATTGATGCCGTTGATCCCCAGTATATGCCTTCGACCGGTACTACTGCGCCAAATGGATTATCTGTTGAAGATGTTAAAAAAATTATTAATACGTCAAATGATAGATTAATAAGTTTTGATTTGGTTGAATTTAATCCAACTATTGGTACTGAAGAACAATTAACCAAAACAATAAATAATTGCAAAGATATTTTACAGACAATTTTATAATTTTACTTGATTGATTGGATTATTTAGTTTCCTTTTATGATAAATCTTTTTCTGTTTTCTAATTTAATAAAATTTTCTACAAATTCCACCAAGTCATCTCTTGAAATTTTCTTTAATTGATCTAACAATAGTTCATTACGATTGAACAAATATTGTCTTAAACTTATTTCAGGTAGGTATCTTGATACTTTTTCTTCTAAACTATAATCTGGTTCTGATAATTGGTTTTCTAATGTGGCAATAAATTTTTTAAAATCAGCATCCATTAGTTGTTTTTTAATTGTTGAATTAAATGATTTCATTTTATCTTCTATAAATTCTATAGGTTTTTCTGATTGAATCTTTTGTATTATATAATGTTGATCTCTTATATTTAAATAATTCATTGATACCAAATATCCTAGTTGATTTTTAGTTCTTAAATCATCAAAAAATGATTGACCCAATATATTTATAGCTAAATTCATTAAAACAAATTCTCTTGGCACAAAAGATCCAATTGGATAAAAATAACAAACACAATTTGATTTTTCTTTAGTATTAGGATGGTTTAAATCAAAGTTTTCTAATTCATTGATATTTGGTAATGGAAAACTATTATTAAAATTAAATTTGTTAAAACTTTGTAACATAATTGTTGCATTAGATGGTTCAATATTACCATAAACTAAACTAGTCAATGAAGAGTTTTTAATAATGTCGACCAAATAATTTTTAATTGTATCATAGTCTATTTTCTTTAATTGTTTGTCCAAGTCATCATTCATATATTCTGTATTAACAGTTTGTGTTCTTAATAAATATGATAAATATTCCCAACTGTTTAAAAACTTAATATTAGAATAAGCATCAGAAAATGAAATTAATAAGTTATCCACATATTTTTTTGACAGTTTTAAAAAGTGTTTGTCAATATCTAAAATAAAATCACTAATGTCTTTCATTAATAATTCTAATTTACTAGAATCATTTAAGCCCTTGATAGAAACTACAATTGCTGATGTCGATGGTCTAGGAGCAAATGTTATAGAATAACATAACTCTAATGGCTTAAATAATATTACTGATGATAAAAAATTTAATATTGAACAAGAAATTGATGTTAATACATAATTTTTAGAATTGTTAAAATATTTTGAATTATTAAATTGAAACCAAATATTTAATAAAGGTTCTGAAAATTTACTACAACCACCATACCACTGTTTTTCACCAATTAATGCAGGAATATCATATTTATCTAACCCATTAATAATTGTTGGGTTTGCATTCAAATATTGGTTGTTAATATCAAAACAACAAAAAGACTCATTAATTAATAAATTTGAAGATTTTATATTTGGAATAATAGCATAAGTTGCTTCATATTCCCTTATTTTTTCGTAATTATATGCTTCTTCATTTGGATATTTTGAACTTGAAATTATTTTAATTGCATTATCTTGTTTAATATATTTATTATATAATGCTAAATACTCTTCAGTTGATTTAATTTTACTTATTTTAAAAGTAGATTCAAAAACCTTAGAAGTTTCTTCATAGTGATGATTAACAGCAAGTAAGTTACATAGATCTTCAGTTTGAAACTTTTCAATACATTCAAAATTTACACTCATTAGTCTTTGATAATAATCAGCATATTTTTTAACATCAGATTCTTTTATTTGATTTAAACATTCATAAAAAACCTTTTGAATAATATCCATATTATCAAACCCTTCTTTTGTCATTATAAAACTAACAATAAAAATACCTTCATATTTTGTTTCTGTTTTAATACCATTAATGTAGCCATGATTTTTTAAATAAAAATACATTGAATTCGCTGATTTATTTGATAATAATAATTCTAATATAGTAAAATCTTTTGATTCTTTATACAAGTCTTGTGTGGGGACTTCCCATATATATGATAATTCATAAATATTTGAAAGTGATTTTAAATGATAACATTTAGATTTATTTTTACTATAAAATGGTTTGGCTATTTCTAATTTTTTATGTTTAGAAGATGGTTTTATATTACCAAATGTATCTGATATCATTTTTTCAATTTGTTTTATATCTTTGGATGAAGCAACACAAATTGATATATTTTCTGGAATATAATTATTTTTATAAAATTCAATAACTTTTTCTCTAATATCAGGTTTATTTAGAGTATTTAATGATCCAGTAATAAATTGATTTGTTGGACTATCTGGATCTGTTAAATATAGCATTAACTGAAATTTTTTCCAAAAATCTTTGTGAATATTCTTTTTGTGTTCGCTGTCAACTGCATTAATTTCTCTATTCACTGAATCATTATCAAAAAGGGGATCAATAAAAAATCTACTAAAAATATCCATTATTTCATTTAAACCATTGTCATAAACATTAAAATAATAGACAGTTTCCATTAGATCAGTATATGCATTTGAACTACCACCAAGTTCATTTAATCTTGTATTATAATGATTTTCATCTGGATATTTTTTACTACCCATAAACAACATATGTTCCAAAAAATGAGCTAAACCATCGTAATTTTTTGGATTTGAGTATGAACCAACATTTAAACTTACAGTTACATAAGATTTTTCTAGATGAGAATCATTAATAATAATATATTTTATACCATTTGATAATTCCGATCCATAATAATTTCTCTTATCAAATTTTGGTTTATTAATTTCTATCATTTTATTCATTAATAATAAATAGAATGATATTTTTATATATTAATATTTTTTTTGTCAATATTTTATTAGATAAACAACTTAAACAAATTCACTATTTAAAATTATCAATTGGTCACTAACTTTTTGAGATTTAGTATTTAAGTTAATATTAATTATGGCATTTTCCCAAGAATTAAAAAACTCTTTCAAATTAATATTTCTATAATTAAAAGTTTCTGCTGATTCAAACCATAAATTATCTAAGTGAGGTATTTCTTTAATAATTTTAGTTATTTCTTCTGTTAATGAATAATTTGATATAAATGGTGTTATAATTAAATGATGATTTATAGAATTTAAATACTTTGATGGTTCAACATTTTCTTCTTTTATTTCACTCAACCATTTTTTCGTTTGATTAAAATCTTGTGGTATTTTTTTTATGAATTGTAATAAACTATCTAATGAAGGAACAGAATAAAACTTGTACCATGTTAAATTATTAGTATGATATTCTTTCATATTACCAAATTGTGTAATTGCCAAATGATAAATTTTTTTCAAATATTCATTAGGTTTCTCATAATCACTATTATTACTTAATTCTTCTATTAATTTTAAATGCTGAACTATATTTATATGATCATAATATTGAGGATATTTTTTACTCATGTTTGTAGAAGCCTTTTCTGATACATAATTATATAAATCTTGATATGGATCAGTAGTTATATTTTGAGGTTTATTATATAATATTAAACCACTAAATTCTTCTTCATACCAATCTATATTTTCAGTTATTAAACTAATTGATTCTAAAAATAATTTTTCTTTAGTTTCATCAAAGTTAAATACTGATAAATTCAAATAAGATTCATAAGTTTCTGGTTTAACTCCTATTAGTTCTTTCTTTCTAATATCACAATCATCTAATTGTTCTAATTCTGTAGAATTTAATAATAAGGCTTTATAAACTGCAAAATGTTTTAGAAATTTTTGGATTTGGTTAAAATCATAATTAAATTTATCAACAAATAAATTAATTAATTGGGTATTTATTTTAAAAAATCTTTGTAATAATATTCTTGTTATATTTGATTTTGAGGTTTCATTAATTTTTTCAATAAAAACAAGTAAATTATTTAAGTCGAGTGATATGTAAGATTTTTTTAAATTAACAATATTATTTTTATTTAATGACTGAAAGTGTTTTTTAATAAAAAATTCTAATCCTAATTCTGGTCCAATTTCAACAGATGATGGTATATGATCATTACCAAATAAATAAAAAACTAAACACAAATCCCATATTATTTTGTAATTATTAGTTTTAATATTATTAATATTATTATATAATTCAAACATGTTTTTAATAATTTGATTAGCTTCTAATACTTGTATATATCCTAATGTATTTGCATTTTTTAAATATTTTATAACTGAAAAATTTAAGTCTTTTCCAATAATTTTATAATAACATTGTTGTATTAATATTTGGTGTATAAAATCAGAATCAGTTGTATGAATACAGTAGTCACCATTAATTTCTTCTTGTGATATGTATTTAAAAATTTTTAAATCTGATTCTCCATTTTCTTTTGCACTATTTATATAAATTTTAATTTTAGGATACATGTTTTTTATTTTAATATTCATGTATAGTTCTAAATTTTTTATAAAGTTAGATGAAGGTCCTATTGATTTATCTATTGTAAATCTAGTTTTTATCCATTTAAAATAGTCAAATAAGATTGGTTCATTAGTTGAATTATTAGTATCATATTGTTTTGATAAATTTTCAAATAAATTTTTATTGTTTGGCAACAAATTATCAAAATATTTTTTAAATATTGCCTTTTTTTCACTTGATTCTATAAAGTTTTTAATTCTTCGTCTTCTTTGTTCAATAACTTTTGAAATAGATGGTATACCATCATAAAATATTGATATCGATTGTATAAAATTTGGTTTATGTATTTTTTCTACATAAGTAATCATCATATTAACTATTTTTTCATAAATAACTAATTCAATAATTGATAAACCATCATTTTTTTCATTAGGAGAATTACTATTTACATTAGATGTTATTTTACTTGTTATATAATTTATAAATTTAGAAATAATTTCGTCTTCATTAAAACCATCAAAAATGTTTTCTAAATCAGATCCAACATAATACAGCTTCCAATGTGGTTGCATAAATATGCTTTTTAAATTTTGTTCTATTATATCACCTTT
>JACCDO011884736.1_pt1 | contig 16859 bp, 18 predicted proteins | sample 7446101 | NCBI WGS metagenome assembly JACCDO01 (sample SAMN15323440, study PRJNA562643) | freshwater metagenome | isolation source: river surface water | place: USA:Blue River Watershed | collected 2017-08-16 | reverse complement strand
GCAGATTGTTCACTGGCTAACCCTAACTCACTCACTTGCGTCTGCAGACTCTGCAGACGCAGAGTCTCTTAATTGGTTTTTTAGGCCCCCTTACAATTTAATCATATTTTCTAAATTCTTTTTAAAAGGGGCACGCATGTTTGCCTGCTTCTATTTAACTGCTTTGCTTTCTTTTATTTTTAAAGTCTAACAGGATTTTTAAAACTGAATAAAACGTTTCTTTTTACTGCTTGGATTATACCCATATTTTTCATCCCATAAATAATCATATGTTGGTATATTTGTGTCACGAATTTTATAATAAATTTTATCTGTTTTTATAGGTAATTGTAATGCAAAACAAAATCCAGCACTATCTGTCATAAATATCTGTTCTGCATTTATAAATGTATCCGCAAAATATGCAAGCGGTTTATTTACAAACTGCTCTGCTAGTTCATAAAATTTATGGCCTGGTTTGTATATATTTTCATCAATTGATATTATAAGTATTATATTTCTATCTAAACTTGCCTTTACCTCCACATCTTCAATCAAAAATACATAGCCATCTTTTGTTTTAGATGATACTATAATATATGGCATATGTTTAATTGTATTATATAATTGCATACTTTCATCAAGCTTTCTATAGTGACCATAATCCCAAAATATATTTGTTGATATTTCCATATCATTATAAAAACAATATGGTATTATATTATATGGCGAATGTGAGCCATAAAATTCTTGTTTTATTTCTCCACCAAGATATATATCATGTGTATTTTTATATTTATCTAATTCTGATTTAAAATCAGCATGTTTAATAATAATAGTTTTTATTTTTGAATCTGGCTCTATAAAATAATCAATATTCTTTTTAACTCCATCAGGATTTCGACCAAACATATCTGATACACCAAATAACACTTCATCATATAATGTTTCTAAATATCGAGCAGCTCCAATATGATTTATTAAATCACCAATTCCATTATGTGACAGTATAATACATTTATTATATTTTTTTTTATTTTCAAATAACTCTCTGCTTTGTAATTGTAGCAAATATACTAGTAATATAAATATTATTATTTTAAATATAATATCAGAACATGTAATTTTATTAGAATATGTTGACAATTTTACAAATCCGGAATTTACTATAATAAAAACTGCAATAATTAATAAAATATTCATTACTATATTTGTGTAAGAAATTTGATTTACACACTTTGCCTGTCACTACTAACAACAATGACTACGCGCAATGAAGTCCAAGCCCATGGGTTCACCTGGCAAGATGAACTCCTTACTAATATCTACAAAGCGGATATTAGTGCAGTTAAAGCACTCCCATATACAAGTGAATTTGACCTACCAGCACATCTTAATAATCTTGAGCCAGTAAACCTTTCAATTAAAACAACCTGCTCTGCAAATACAATCTGCATGGCAGATTGCATACGCCTATACAACTGCATTTCTTCTAATGAGCCATTTCACATGACCGTCATCCACTACAAACAGAATGACGCAACAACAACCAAAAATATTATAACAATTGTCGAAGTGGACCTTAGCAATTCAGCAGCCGAGCTATTTGGCAGCCTCACACTTGCAGACATTGAATCTCTTGATAAACTTGTCAAAACAGTTCCCCAGCGCCGTTCACCAACTGTGGAAGAACACACTGCAATGTATAATCTCCGTAATACACTACAAGAAAAAACTGCTGCAATCCAACTTAATATCAAATGTAATAGCCAACAGAGTCGCCTTCAATGCTCGTTCAATAAATTTCAACAGTTCTTAAAAAAATATCCAGAACGTATTATTGCACAAAGTAACTCTAACAACTTTCGTAATGCATCCATATCTGCATCCATTTCATCCGCTAGACGCTCCTTTAAAAGCTCCTAAGTATTACATTTAATACCTCATTCACCTCCCCCTTTGATAAACTCCTAGGCCCCACAGTATTACTCGGAAACTCATGTTCATTCACTTTTTTAATTACTTCTTCAGCCCGACTTGTATCATCTAGCTTCAGGAAGTAATGTGATTGCACACTATACGCACCACCAGCCCTATAACAGCGCCCCGCTAATGCACCCACCCTCCTAAATGCTATATCATATTCCTCAGCCCCCTTCACATATTGAAACCCCGCCGGCTCAACTACTGCTTTAAGCTCCCTCGCCTTGTCACACTTTTCCCATATCTGAAATACACATGGCACATCATAGGACTCTCCATTCACTGTAAAGGAATCTGCCTCCAACTCCACACTATACTTACAATGAAACTGTAACGGAAATGCCCGCGCCATACTCGGCTTGACAAATGATTTTGGCAAGATGAAAGCAATTAGAGTGGCAAATGTTGCAGCCCTCTTAATGAACGCCTTTGCAAGCGCTGATTGCCTGCCAAACGGTGGATTACCAATTACAACACATTTTTTAGAAGAATTATAAGTCCATTCTAAGAAATCTGCTTTTAGGATGCTAGGGGCAGCTGGCTCAATGTCTATTCCAATGCGCTCAATGTGCTCTGGAATTGCCTGCAAGAATGCCCCTGCACCGGCTGATGGCTCCACCCACAAATACTCGGCAGCGCATGGATAATGGTCAATTAGAGATGTGACGCAAGTGGCGGCAACCGCCGGCTTAGTGTAAAACTGGTCCTTGGAATTTGTTCGAAACTTGCCAACATCCTGCTTTGGCGGCATCTCGTGGTTACCCTACGTTTTATCAGGGACTGCTTTCAATTTTGCTTTGCAGTTATTTACTCTAAAATTCTAAATGTGAGTAATGGCCTCTTATATACTACTTGCAACTGCTTAGCCATTGGCACAACAGCCTGGTCAGCCCCCTTCATACGCCGCAGAAACTCCCTAATTGCATGTATTGATGGCCGTGGAACTCCTAGCAACTTATGACACACATGCTCGAAAATCCGCAGCCAGCCATCTGCATCCAACTCTGCAATTAGTGCAGGTGTCACATCCACTTGCCTCGCCACCGGCGACCAACTCGCAAATATCTGGTCATACAACAACCTGTCAATTAGAGCAGCCTGCGCCTTCAACGCGCCTGCAACCTGCATCACCTTCCTATCCACCTCCTCCCCAAACTGCTCATGAGTCGCCTCATAAAAGGCAGCACGAAACTTTCCACGATTCGACCAGGCCGGCGTCGTATTCTTCAAATGCGGTATCCCCATTGCAGTCGCAATCTCCATAATCACTGTCTTTGGAAGTCCCAAGAATGGCCTCAGCAGCTCCACGCCCTGCTGACACTCAGCAGCCTCCATCTTGGCCAAATTCCCTACATGCTGACACTTCGCAAAATTGGTCCATATATTCTCCACAACATCATCCTGAATGTGTCCCAATATAACAGGTAGGCCAATAGCCCTATATACACTAAACCGCAAATCACGCGTTGCCCTCTCATAAAACTCCCGCTCAACACTGTCCCGCTTTATATAAGGAATCTCATACACATTTAGGGGGACGTTTATATATTTACAATAATCTGCAATTAGGGCGTATTCATAATAGGACTCGCCTCGATTTCCATATATAATATGAATTGCCACAGGGTCGCGGCCAAGTGCTTTTAAGAGTGTGAGAGCAACCATTGAATCGACGCCACCGCTGAGGCTCACTGCGACAGGTTGCAGAGGCAGAGCTGCCACGGCCGCAGCGGTAGCGGCGCAGGGAGGAAGCTGCAATGGAAGGGCAGGGCGCGCATTCGACTCACAGACCGCAGAGTGGTCCCCTTGCAGAGTTGTGCCAGCCGCCTTAAAGATGTCGGTCGCCACCCTGCTATCTGTATAGGCCTTTGCATAGGTATCCTTGTAAAAGCGCGACAACACAGGATAGGCCTTCAGCTTCTCCGCCTCCTCTCCCCGCTCAGACCATCCCATATCGGGTAGCCAGGTGCCATGAATGTATTCGAAAATGAATTCATAGCGCCCTACATGCTTAAATGGCATTAGACAAAACACCAGCGACTGCTCGTCACAACATATCAACTCGTCCGCATTCCGCTCAATGTCCTCAATCGCCTCCAGTCTGCAAGCATGAATATGCTCCTCACTAATTGCAGTGAGCCCCAGAATTCGCTGGAAATGCCTTTGAAATTGGTCCAAATATATCACACGCCCAACAAGCGTCTGGCTCTCATAATTGAAGTTCCAAAAATTATCATATATTTCTTTATCAGCTGCAGCCTTTTGTGCAGCAGTTATAGGAATCCAAAACTCAGAATGGGAACGCCAGAAAGTTTCAATCTCCATTTAGGGGTGGGCTTGGATTGTGTTGGCAGTTGCCGCAGTCACCGCTGCCAAACTCAACTTTTCTACAACCGCACGCATTGAAACTTATGCGCATCAGACTTATCATATCCATATTCCTTATTATAAATATACGCAGAGTAATTAAAATATCGCGTTGTAAAATAGCATTTAGGGCTGCGTAAATTCAAATGAAGCGCCAAGCAATATATACAACTATCACTCACTAAAATTCCCTCTGCATTTTCCAACACATCAACATAATCAACCACGCGCTGCATCACAAATAACTGCGCAATATCATAAAATTTATGGCCTTTTTCATAACAATTATAATCAGAATTTATCAGTAGTGTTGCATCTTTATTAATACCAAGCTGCCGCTCTGCCTGCCCTACACTAAATGCTGCACCCTGACTGCTATTAGGAGATATAAAATAATAAGGAATATTGCCCACAAGTGCATATAATTGGCGGCTCTCAGATAGGCGGGGTATGTGCATGTGCTGCCAGAATACGGCAGGAGATATCCGCAAATCATAATAAAACATGAAGGGAATTGTGTCAATAATTAGGCGACCGCCGACCAGTTTTTTGAAATGCCCTGCGTAGCGAATTTCATGTGTTGCTTCATCATATTTTTGCATATGTGCCGCAAAATCACCTAAATTAAAATAATGATTTGGCTGAGTCAATGTTACATAATCAAACTGGACATTTGAACAGTCCTCTAAAAATAAAGGAATATTTTTTCGAATACTTTCGGCATTTTTAAGAACCATAATAACTGTTTTATAATACTTTGATAAATAACGAATAATTGGTGTATGATTAATACAGTCACCAATCTCTGTATGTGAAAGAATCACAATATTTGGTTTAATTGGGCGCATATTTATATATACTTAGAAAAACCATTTAGGCAGTTGTTTGTGGCACGGCCGTTGTCGTTGCTGCAGATGCCGTATTTGCAAAATACAATTTTACATAATCTGTTAGGACTACCCAAATACCAATCATTGTTGATGTAAATCCCATTCCAACAGTTAGGCCGAGCATTAACTCTTTTGTCGGTGCACATGGAATCAGACGTATAATTGGGTCCATAACTGACACCTTCTCTTTTGTTAATCGCTGCTCCGCAGCTGTAAACATACAACCTTTAAATATAATCTGTGATGCAAACATAATTAATCCCAGTAGTAATATAATAATTTTTAATATATGGCCTATTGGTAATAAGAAAAATACACCAATTGGTATTAAAATAATAAATGCATGGAGCCGTAAAATAGTCTTCCCAAGCGTATAATCATCCTTTATCCAAACGAAAATGAATCTAAAAATTGCAATTATACCGTTAATAAATTGTTCGCGATATTCATGCATATCGCGCATAATTAATTAGAGATGTTGTTAATTTACTTGCACAATTAACACAACCGGTGAGTAAAAAAAACAAACACATAAATATAATGATCGCACTTGTTATCCTTTTTGTTCTGCTATCCCCTGGCTTCCTGCTTTCTATCCCCCCTGTGGCCGGCAAGTATTTCCGCACAGGCAAGACGAGCACTACGGCGGTGCTTGTCCACGCGGTCGTTTTTGGCGTGGTTCTCTATCTGCTGCGTAACTATTACCCACAGGTTCTCGCAGAAGGCTTTGTAGGAAATACACTTGCAAGTGCAAATATCGGCAGCGGCGCAGCCCTAACAACCAATGGCGGTATCGGTGCAAATGCAGGTGCAGCTGCAAGGGCCCGTATTGCAAATGCACAGGCACAGTTAGGTGGTGCCATTGCGGCCAAAGTGGGACGTGCCAATTAAAAATATTATCTTTTAACAAAATGCGCATATTTTTATACGTCCTGCTTTTCATCGCCATGTCACCTGGCTTCTTCTTCCACGTTGCAGCCCCGAAAGGTAAAACTATCCTCTTCAAGTCTGTCATCATTCATGCATTCCTCTTTGCAATTGCTGCATATCTCCTAAAAGTTCTCGTGCAGCTCTATCCCCAGCTCGACGGATTTGTTGGTGGCAGCGTCTTAGACACACTCGCTGGACGCATCAAAAGCGCAGCTGAAACTGTAAAAGAGACTGTTACACGGCCATTTAGGAAGATGCCAGCTGCGCCATCCGCCTCTGGCTCTCTGCCTGCGCCCATGCAGCCCGAGAAGCCAATGGAAAAGAGCATCCAACATACACGCGAGCATGGTCGCGTCGGCGCAAGCGATGCGCCCATGTAAATCCCTTTCTAAATATCCTAATAGCTATCTGCCATGGACTCTACACGACCAAAAGGAAACATTAAAACTGTTTTAGATTTGGCCGAACGAGATGGACAAGACGACTTCTTCACACCCCTAACTGCTGAACTCTCATGGTTCCACCGCAACCCTGTTCGCACTATTCCTTTCACACCCACCATACAAACGTTTCCTTATCGTGGCCCGGCCGCCTTCGGCTCAACAATCGTCGTTGATATCAAGTCCCAGGAGGTCGGTGACCTACTCCATTTTATCGGCGTGCAAATCCAATTAGGAAGTTGGATAAAGTCGACCAACCTTTTTAGCTTCTTCTCGGGTGAATACAAGTTCACCAACCGCGACGAAGCATGGACATGGGCCAATGCAATCGGCACCATCCTTGTCGACAATGCATATTTGCAAATCGGCGACACTGTCATCGAAACGGTCGATAGCGTCGGTGCAGCAATCTTCTTTAGCCTCTTTCCCAACATCAATGAACAAATTGGCACTGGAACCGACGCATTCGGCACATATGCGCGGAAAAGCGATATCAACCCTGACCGACCATTTAGTGTGGAGGACGGCAAAATCCTCTGCGTCCTCCCTTTCTGGTTCAGTCGCAGCCGCTACACTGAAAGCCTCCCCCTCGTCAGCTGCAATGAGGGCAGCATCAAATTCTACATCACCTTCCGCCCCTTCGACCAAGTTGTCCGCCAGTGCCGCGGCTTCCGCAACAGCTGCACAAGTGTCCCACTCGGCCTCACAATCCCTGTTGCAGTGCAACCAAATGTCTACAACTCCCTACAATCTGCTCGACTCAATACAAACAGCTACTACAATACTGCCGACCAAACATACGCTGTGCCAATCCTATCACCTGCATTCATGCGCCAAACAATCCCCCTACAAGACCCCGTCTCGACACTCAAAATTGGCCTCTCTGTTGCCGATTACAAGACGGTTGCCTACCTAGAACTCATCATTGAATCGGAGTTTGTTATGAACTTGTCTACAATTACCTTCTATTCTCAGCAAGAAACATTCAAGACATTTACATATACTCTGCCAAACGGTGGTATCATTGCCACAAAGACTGCCTCTATTGTGCTCAATGACCTCCGTATTACCTCCACAGCACCATTAACTCTCACATTTAGCAAGGTTGAGGTCCTTAATGCAGGTGTTTCAACAATTACGACAGAAGTGCTGCCGCCCGCCTTTCAAAATATAGAAATTATGACATATTCGAGTCTGGTTGATGGCGACTACCGTGACAAAATTATGCGCCAGCCGTATGAAATGCTTTATAGGAATGCCCAGGCATTTCATTTTGATGAGCCGCTCAAATATGCGACCATCAAGCCAAATAGCACAGTCGATAATGTGACTGTAAATCTGAGTCTCGAATGCAATGGGCCGTGTGAAGAAATCATATGGGTTATTCGCAGAAAAGGGGTTGTTGTCAATAATGATTGGGTAAATTTTGGGCCGCAATTAGAGATGCAGGAGATGACCGACCGCTATGCTCTGCCTCTTCTTGAAAGTGCCAGCATCTGGATTAATGGCATCCCCTTCATTGAACAAACAGGCGATTGGTTCCGCAATCATATTGCTGAAAAGCACAAGGGGGGTATTGTAGCATATAATCGATATATATATGGCTACACATTTGCAAGGACACCTGGAAAGCACCAGCCAACAGGCACTGTAAATATGAGTCGTGCTTCGAGCGTCCAACTCCGCCTAACTGTGCGTGCCCCACAGCCTGCAACTCTGCCTGGCGGTTTTGCAGCTGACCTAGCAAACTCCTGGGAAGTCCATGCATACTGCCTCACACTCAACTGGCTACGCTTCCAGAACGGTATCGCTAATCGTATGTTCAGCGCTTAGAGGGGGCCCCTAGGAGGCATTTCTAATTGCAATAATTCATATAGCAATTAGAAATGCTTAGTGCATAGATTACTCTAATCCCAAGAATTTGCGGCCAATTTTACTTGTTGCAAATATGCCAAATCCGGAAGCGATTTGCAAATAAAACACATTTGTCTTCTTTGTGCAGCACAGTAAATAGCCTGATAGACCCAGGAATAATAGTGTAAAGAACCAAAATAACTGTGTATATGTATCCATGTTCTATCATAGAGTATTATTTAATACAGCACGGCTTCTTTTGTCCAGCTCCTTAGAGCTTCTTTTGTCCAGCTCCTTAGAGCTTCTTTTGTCCAGCTCCTTAGAGCTTCTGTGCCCACTTCCACACATAGCCCTTTGTAAAGAGCACCACGACTGCGAAGACTGCCGCGTGGGTCAGCTGCACAGTGCGCTGGGAGGCACCCTCAGGCAGTGTGATGAGCACACCAGGAGTCAGCAGATAGAAGAGTGCAGCAAAATACAGGAACATCACAATGCCCATTTTATATTCTAAGGCAACATTTTTTGGAGGGGGCTGGTCGGCAGGCAGTCTAATTAATGTTTCCTATACTGTCAATTAGAGATGGTTGCCAGTCTTTTTCGGCAGCTTACAACTGGCATACAAGATGAGCGGCTCCAATATGGTGGCCGCGAAACATGGGGGCAGTTCACCAAAGTGTGGCGACGTGCCGGCCGATTTACAACACGCTGGCACCGGATTGATTTCAACGCGGTCCCCGATTTTGGCCGAACAGTCGTCGCAGATATCCCCCTAAAAGGCGAATTCATCACACGAATGTTCCTAGTTTCCACACTCCCTGACATCGGGACCCCGCAGGCCGCTGCGGCTGCCGCAGCATTCGCAGCAGGGGCGCCAGCCGACGCCGTGGCGCCCAAATTCAGCTGGACAAATGCCGTCGGACATGCAATCGTCCAGCAGGCACAATTCCTAATTGGCGGCAATGTCATTGATGAGTTGAATCGAAATCTCCTTGAAGTTCTCGATGAATTCTACACACCTCTGGAGAAGGTGACCGCTGTCAACCGCCTAATTGCCCGCGCAGACACTGGTTTCGGCCCTACAACATTTAGTGGGGCTGGTGAGAAAGTGCTTTATACACCCCTGCCATTCTGGTTCGCCCGCGGCGATGCGGCGGCTGCCCTACCAGTTGATGCAATTAGGGTGGATAGTCTGCGCTGCCAAATCAAACTGGCGCCACTGACCGACTTATATTACACGGAGTCGAAGAATCTGCCCCCAGAGGTTGTTGCAATTAATGAGTGTGGCACAACAACAACGGAGGCGACCACTGTCACACCTGTGCGCGAATTCTCTAATTGCGGCGGGTCGAAGCTCTGGCAATTAGAGGGTGCAGAATTCTTCTATCCATGTGAGACGGGCGGAACGCCTGTGACAGGCCTCGAGCTCCAGGGCCCCGTCTGCCCAACTGGCGTTACAGTGCCGTCGAAGCTGCCGCTCGGCGACTCCTACTTGCTCATTGAGTATGTGTATGTGGATAAACCTGAGGCAAATCGCTTTCGACTCGCCGACATCCAAATACCAATCACTACGCATACGACACTTCCCACATTTGATACCCAGGCACTCCCTTCGGCTACCATTCCAATTCGCATCGGCAATCCTGTGCGCAATATTTATTGGTTCGCACAGCGGACGGAGGCAGCCACCTACAATGACTGGTTCTCTGCCTGTCGCGACCTTGTTGATACAAGCGGCAATTACTGGTGGCCGAATGCACAAGGGCTCTCGGCGGCAGCTCCAGGGCCACTCCTACCTGCATGGGCGACGCGTGACACGGAGCCGCTCGCAGCGGCCCAACTAACCTATGAGGGATATATGAACAGGGTGGGCAGCCAAATGCCTGCACTCTTCCGCAGCATCCTGCCCTCCTATGAATGCAAAAAATCGCCGTGGGTCCACCGCTATTATTATATGTATCCTTTTGGAATTTATAACAATTTTAGGGGAGTTACTGAGCCGTGCGGAGAGGCAAATATGGACAAGTTGGACCGTATTAATTTGCGACTCGATTTTGCGGCCCAGCGTGGTTATTTGAGCACGGCGACAGTGCCGCGTTATAATGTCTATATATTTGTTGAGGAGTATAATGTGTTACGCATTTATGGTGGGCGGGCGGGGCTCCTGTTTGACAACTAATAGTTGAACTCTTCCTCAATCTGGTCGAAGAAGTAATACGGGGGGCCTCCAGTTGCGTAGGGAGTGCCTCGAAGGAACTCACGGTCGTGAATCATCCACATGGAGAGCTGGCTGTCAAATTGCTCAGCGTCAGGGTTCTTCTTCTCAAAATCTGCGTAATATGCCTCAATCTGGTCGTTCAGCTTCTCATATGCCTTCTTAGAAATCGGCTTCTGCATGAGATGCAGCTCAATTAGCTGGACAATTGCGTCCATAATTGGCTGCGCAGCCTCGACGTCAGGGTTAATTACTCTGCATTCACGCTCCATTTTAAGATAAGGCTTGGATTGTTTCACGCGTCCAGGAATTGCCTGGAGGTGTGAATCAATTTTTTCTGACTAGTGGGCATATCATTTATAGGAGTTGAATGCAATAGAGGCGACTCTGCCTTCTCTGTCTGGAAGAACAATCTCTGCATATCTGCCGAATCGTGGGAACTCAATACGACCCTTCCAGGACGGCCCGCCACGTATCCAGGCATTCATCTGCGTTCGCATTTCCACAAATCCTGGCTCTGATTCTGCCACGCCAAGTTCCTTGAATTTCTTTACTAATTCAATCGACTCGGAAAGGCGCTCTTTAATTGTTTTAGAGCCACGCTCTGCCATCTTGTTCTGCAATTAGGGACTGTGGCTTAGGCTTGCGACATCACCGCCTGATTGCTTAGGTCCGCTTGCCTCCATACGGCGCCTGCTCGCAGACAGTCGTTTCGCAGGTGTTGCAGCTTGTGGCGAGGCCATTACGAATCTGCTCGCGATACGCAAAGTCGGCGTAGCGGACGACGCAGGTTGAGAAGCCGCCGCAGACTGCCGGCTGCGCGTTCGGTTGCAGGGCGAGCACATTCTGGAAATTGCGCAACACTGTTTTACCCTGTAAAAGACGAATCTTATCACTCGGGTCCATCCTACTTGGAAGTGCCTAAAATATCTGCAGGACTATGCATTTAGGAATGTGTGGTATTTGGGCACTACTACATCACTATGTGCATAACAGACCCCAACTCTCTGAGGAGGAGGTTGAGGGATTCGTGTCTCGGCTCACTGCTCGGGGGCCTGAAGGAACGCGCATCAAAAAATACAACGGCCCTTTTGATGTTATGAATGCGACCCTCGGGTTCACGCGACTTGCTATTAATGGCCTACATGACGGTGGGATGCAGCCGTTCGAATATGTGGCCCCTAATGGTCACAAATATGCGTGGATTTGTAATGGAGAGATTTATAATTGGAAGGAACTTGCCAAGAGATATCAATTAGAGGGTGTGTTGACCTCTGGCAGTGATTGCGAAGTGCTCGGGCCTCTTTGGTATCGTATGGCTGCGGACGGCGCAGATGCTGTGGCATTTGCGCGGGCCCTCGATGGTGTGTTCGCATTTGTGATGGTCGATTTAGGGACCGATTATTCATTTGCGGGCAATCAGCTGATTGTTGGACGCGACCCTTATGGTGTTCGGCCACTCTTTTACAGCCGCGAGCCAGGGTCGACCTGCTTTGCAAGCGAACTGAAGGCACTCGTCGACGGAGGTGAGGCGGCTGTCTTCCCTCCTGGGACTATCCTGCAGATTCCTCTCTACAGGAACTGGGACGGCTGCGGCGGTTTCCATCGTTATCACGCGGTGCCTAACGTGCAGATTGAGGCATTTAAGAATTTGGAGGCGGCGGAGATGGCGCTTGAGAAGGGTCTGAGGGCGGCAGTTAGGAAGCGGCTACTGACGGAGAGGCCAGTCGCTGCACTCCTAAGTGGCGGTGTTGACTCCTCCCTAATTGCTGCTCTAGTTGCACAGGAGCTCGCTGCGGCAGGCGCTGGCCCCCTGAAGACGTTCTCTATTGGGTTTGAGGGGAGTAAGGACCTCGAATATGCGCGACAGGTTGCCGAGTGGATTGGCAGTGACCATAATGAGGTCGTGATGACCCCTGATGAGTTCTTTGCTGCAATTCCCGAGGTCATTAAGGCAATTGAATCATATGATGTAACAACTGTGCGGGCATCAGTGGGCAACTATTTGGTGGCGCGTGCAGTTAGGGAGAGGAGCGACTGCAAAGTAGTGTTTAATGGCGACGGGTCTGATGAGATTTTCGGGTCTTACCTTTATTTTTATAATGCACCGAGTGATGAGGCATTTGAGCGTGAGACGGAGCGGCTATTAGGGGATATTCATTATTTTGATGTGCTACGTTCGGACCGCTCTATTTCTTCGAATGGGTTGGAGGCACGGACGCCGTTCCTTGATAAGAGCTTTGTGGCAATTGCGAAGGCGCTGCCGACTCGGTGGAGGCGGCCTGGGACGCGTCATGGGGAATGTGAGCCGATTTGTGAGAAGTGGATTCTGCGGCGGGCCTTTGATGGGCTTGGTTTGCTGCCGCCAGAGGTGCTTTGGCGGCGCAAGGAGGCATTTAGTGATGGTGTGAGTGGTCCTGCGCGGTCCTGGTATGAGGAGATCCAGGCGCGGGTTGACGGACTTATGGAGGCTGATTGGGCTGACCAGGCGGCTCTTCTCTGGCCTCAGGATGCTTCACAGCCTACGAGTGCTGAGGCATTTTATTATAGGCGGTTGTTTGAGAGCTATTATCCTGGTAGGGGGCGCCTAACTGTTCCTTATAAATGGATGCCGCGATGGGTTGCAGGGGCGACGGACCCGTCTGCGCGGACGCTTGCAATTTATAATCCAGTTAGGGGAACCTAGGGTGGCGACTTGGAAAAATTGAGCGGCTAGATGGTTGATTGTGTTAGGTAGATACATACTGCGTGTTCAAGCCCTTGGTTAGTTGCCCCTTGCTTTGCAAAAATGTCTGATTTTGAATATGATAATGATGGCGATGTGATTATGCGTGTTCGGGTGGCGGCTCCTGTGGCGGCTCCTGTGGCGGCTCCTGTGGGCCCACCTGTGCAATTAGATGATGATGAGGATGATGATGAAGAGACTGAGGCTCCACAAGGCCGTCGTCTCTATAAATTCAGAATCAATCTGCTATTAGATTACAGTCATACATACGACCCAACATATGAGCTCGACCCTGACATTCCTGACGGCCAGGTTGTTCCATGTGACGAGGATGATTGTAGCTGTGATGGGAATGAGTATCCCTTATCTCCATCAGAGCTTGACAATTTTATGGAGGAGCCGCATTTAGCAGGGCGGCCGCGTTATTATTGGTTTGCCCATACACTTATGGAGAACATGATACAGCCCGATGAGATTCTTGGCATGCCTGCGCTCGCCGACTTTGAATATAAAAAGGGTGGTCGCCTAGCCTTTACTCTCTATTACAAATGTGTTCCAAGCGCGAAACCATGTGCGGCCGGCATCCGTGATGATATTGCAAATTGCCCACTCGAGGACATGATGTATGAGGGTGTGCCAGGAAATGAAGCAATTGTCCCTACAAAGCATGACTATGTTCTAATTTCAGAATCGAGTGCTGATTATTTGGAGGTTAGGCGTCAGCGAGGCGTCATCGATTGTCGGCAATTAGAGACGATTCATGTGACTGAGGTTGCTTAGAAGCAACCAGGGTGCTAGGGGGTGGACTGCTGAGGCTAGACTGCTGGTTCGACCTTATATAAATCCCAAAAAAACTACATATATTTTTATTGGCCGCACCCGCGGCAAAAATTGATTAGGCACGCCCGCAGCAGTCGAGCTGCCTAAAATGAATTACTGTCAAGCCCGTCATTGTGACAAATACCTCTACTTTCCTGGGGAAAAGCGAGCAAGGTTCTATCGACCGTATCAATGCGGCGAGCAAGCATTGCCCGGCGACCGCGTATGTGCGCTCTGCAAGGCGGCGAAGCCGAGCAATGTCCAACTGAGCCGTGGATTTAATCACGGCTTCATCGGCGACCTTATCCCTCCTAATAGCCACGCCTATGGTGGAGAATGGTATTTGAGTATGGTGGCAAAGCGCGGGGAGCCGGCCAAGGAAGTATTGGAGGAGGCTACAGAACATATAGAGGAGGACTTCGAAACCACAGCAGGTCCAGAAATCGCGGCTCTATTTAGAGCGGGGATGAGTTCTACTAAAGTAGAGATGCCCACCCGCCTCCCTAAAGCGGAGCCGGCCCGTTCCCAGAAGGGAGAGCCAAAGGCTCGTCAAACAAAGAAAAAGACCCAAGCAGCGGCTACGGGCCCTTCCTACATTCAGGAGAGTTGTGCAGCAGCTGAGGCAAAAATAGCAGAAATGACGCGCAGCATAACACCGCGCATTGTAGAGGCGCTCAGCGAGCCTCTCGATGTATGTGAGGTCGAATATATTGATGTAGAGACCTTAAAATTCGACGGGGATAAATATTATAAGGACCTGGCTACGAATTACTTATATAAGCGCTTGGCAAATAAGGGGATGGGTGAGCTTGTTGGCAAGTTTAATGAGGAGGCACTGGCAATTATGGATGTTGACTAGGGGATATCATGACCTCCGTTGCAGTTTCACCTGGATTTTTTGAATTGATTGCACGTCTGCACTCAATTCGTTCAATCGTATAGGCAGGCTGTGGGAATTGCTCGTCAATGAGGGGCGCAGCAGCATTACTCATGAGGAAAGAGCAAGGGAGCGCCTTCGTTATGAGGAAGAGGTTGCAATGCTCCTCTTCAGAGAAACCGGTCTTATTATACCCTACGAAGCTGGTATCCCTAATTGGCACATAGGGAGGGTCGAGATAGACAAAGTCGGCTGGCGCGGCGGCAGTTAGGGATGTGGCGTAGGATTGGCAGCGGAAGATGACTGGCGCAATGAGGCGGGCAACGCCGCGCAGCTCCTCACGTGTTGGAATGGCAGGAGCGGGATAATTACCAAAGGGGACATTGAATCCGCGCGGCCCTTCTCGATAAAGGCCGCGGAAGCATGTTTTATTAAGAACGAGGAATCGTGCGGCTGCTTTTAGGAGGTCGGCTGGGTCGGCGGCAGGGGCGGTATTGAATTGTTCGCGGAGATTATAGTAGAATTCCTCTTGGTTGGGGGCGGCTACATAGGCGGCTGCGAGGCGTTCGATGGCTGCAATTAGGAGTGTGGTATTTTGTTGGAGCTGTGTGTAGAAGTTAATGAGGTGTCGATTGAGGTCGCTGGCGTAGATGCTGCCAGTGATGGTGATAGTGCCGGCGGCAGCTGCAGTTAGGAGTGCGAGGAGGACGGAGCCGCCGCCGAGGAATGGCTCATGGTAGTTATGGATGGTTCGAGGGAATTTGGCGATGAGTGTGGGGAGTTGCTGGGACTTACCGCCGACCCATTTGAGAGGCGGCTTGGGGAATTCCATTTAGGGTGGTCTGGTTGGTGCTTGTAGGGGTGTGGAAGCGGCTGATTTCAACTTTGCCGGTTGCGGCCGGCAGCCGCGTCGTTGAGGTGGCTCGGTGGCGGAGCCACCTACGCGGCGGTGGCCAGGGGGTTATTAGGCAATTCCTAATTGTCACATGGCAGCAGTTAGGAGATGATTTGCAACCGCGCTCAAATCTGCGATTCGCAGATCTACGAATTGTTGGTAGGTCGCAGGCGGCGGAGCCGGCCGGCAGAGTTGGCAAACATTCCTGGCGGGAAAGTCTGGTAGCTGCAAGTTGCAGATCTGCGAATCGCAGATTTTGGGACGTGATATAACAATTATGACATGGTGTTTATAATTTCCTAATTGTTATATGAGCTTCAATTAGGAAATTGTTATATGCATAATTGACCGTTGCGTAGGGCGGCTTCGCCGCCCGAGCTAGCCACTGCCGTTGGCAGACGGCCTAATTGATATATGAGCAGCAGTTAGGGCGACAGCCAGCCCACTTAAAGACCCCCCCCCAGCGACCATTTAGGGGATAGTTAGCAGGTGCCTATATTTTATTATGGCGCCAATTAGGAGGGCGTGATATATGAATCAATCTGCGAATCGACAGAATCTGCGAGTTGTTGGCAGATGCAATCGCAGACAGCTCGCCCAATCCACCCTGACAGGAATGTTCCTGCCCACCTGCCAAGTCTGCGATTGCATCTGCCAACAACTCGCAGATGCAGATTTTATATCAATTAGGGGTTGGAATAAATCCCTAATTGATATAAAGGTGGCATTTAGGAAGATAGTTTATATCCCTAAATGGTGTTGCGTAGGCAGCTGCGCTGCCGAGCCGGCCGTTGTGCCTGCAGGGCCCAACGCGCAAAACGCGTTCCACGGGCCGACCCGTGGACTAATTGACCGTTGCGTAGGCCCGAAGGGCCGAGCTATTTTGGG
>JACCDO010721784.1_pt1 | contig 16860 bp, 11 predicted proteins | sample 7446101 | NCBI WGS metagenome assembly JACCDO01 (sample SAMN15323440, study PRJNA562643) | freshwater metagenome | isolation source: river surface water | place: USA:Blue River Watershed | collected 2017-08-16 | reverse complement strand
TTTTGAATACCAGTGATAACACTATCATTCATAGCAGGTATTCTAGTTTTATAACCTCCACGAAGAGATTTAGTTTTGGATGTTTTACAACTCATTCTCTATTTAATATTATTATTTTTTCTTAATTTAGAAAAAATTATATGATTTAAAAAAAGATTAAATTAATTTACTTGCGACTTCTTGAACGAGAACGGGATGATCTCTTAGTCTTTTTTGATTTAGTACTCTTCTTTGATTTGGTTTTCTTTGATTTTGAAGAAGATCTCTTCTTACTTGAACGAGAAGTACTTCTTTTCTTTTTACCACCACCAACTTTTTGCATTGATGCTTGATTACCATTTGGATTAGTATTATAAGGAGCTAAAAGACCAACACCAACATCTTGTGGATTAGCAGCACCATAAGCTGTCATAGCACCTTTACCATTATCAGCGGCATATGAAGGAGTTGGTACTTTAGGATCAAAGAATTGAGGTGTCATTGGGGTGGCACCAGCAGATTCTTGACCACCTTTTAAAGAACGGCGTCTTCTACTGACAGTTCTTTTTCTTGAAGTTGTTCTTTTAACAGTTTTTTTAGTTGTCTTCTTCTTTGATGAAGTTGACTTTCTTGAAGATCTAGATGAAGATCTCTTCTTGGTCTTTCTCTTTTTGGCACCACCAAAAGCAGTGGCATAACCAACACCCATGTTATCACTCATAAATTTGTTGTCTAATTTTCTTTCAAAAACAGGTGCTTCATAAAAATCACGACCATTAGAAGGTGGGATTAAACCAGGATTATTTGAATAGTTACTTGGTGAATAAGTTACACCAGAACCACCACCTTGCATCATATTTCCGGCAACACCGCGATAATCGGTGGAAGGATAACAGATACCACCACTACTTTGAAAGGGTTTAAAATCAGGAAGTAAATAGGATCCACTCATTTTATATCTATACAGTTACTTTATATTTTTTTCTTAATTTCAAAAAAATATTTATTATTAAAAATATTAACTTTTCATTTATTTACGAGATGAACTTCTTGAACGTGATCTACTCTTTGTTTTCTTAGTCTTCTTTGATTTCTTTGTTTTTCTTCTCTTTCCTCCTGTTGTTGGTTCTGATGATTCAGCTACTATTGCACCATTAACTGCTCCATTAACTGCTCCAACTACTGCACCATTAACAACATTTTGTGTTAAATTTTTTCTATTATTAACTCCATTTAATACCGCACCATTAACTGCACCAACAACTGCACCATTAACTGCTCCATTAACAACATTTTGTGCCATAATATTATTTTTACGATTAACTCCATTTAAAGAACCATTAATAGCACCATTAACTGCACCCACAACTGCTCCATTAACAACTGCACTATTAACAGAAGTTGTATTAGCATTAATACCTAATTCTTCTTCAATAACATTCTTTTCACTAATTAAATTAGGTGTTAAAAAGTTATTAGGGATACTTAATAATAATTTGTTAGAATTTGATAAATTACCATTTACTTTAAGACCATTATTTGTTGTTGTTATTTTAGAATTATTTATAACCATACCATTTTGTGGTAAATTAGTTATTGTTGTTACATTATTTACTTTACCATTACGAATATTATATTGATTTATAACTCCATTTGGTTGTTGAACGGTCATTGTACCATTATTAACAACTGTTGATACACTACCATTATTTTTAATTGACATATTATTAATTTTTGCATTATTAATAACAACTGTTGAATTAGTTGGTATTGTTACATTTGTTGTGACTGTTGATGTATTATTCATTTTTTTCTATTTTTCACTTAGATAATATTATTTTCTTAATATTATTATTTTATAAAAAAATTATTTATTCAAAATCAACCTCAATTGAGATATTATGTTTATTTATTGTCTTCGTCGCCGATATTGATAATTCTGTTCTCTTTCTTCTCTTTGTATCCCCATCCTTCTTCTTATATAAATTCCTTAATGATGTATTCATATCCTGTTCTATTAAATCATAATTCTCATATATATAATCTAATATCTTATTCTCTATCGCCCATCTAAAAAAGTTTAATTGACCAACCGTTGTTAATAACTCATTATTATCATGATCTATAAAACTTATTCTCTCCCTCCTACAAAATGGATCAAACAACTTCTTCGAATATGCCTTCAATTGTGCCTTATAATCTAAATATACTATAAAATTACGACTCTCATATTTATCACCCTTCTTTATCTCATATTGTACTGTATAATTTACATTATTCTTCTTACTAAAATTCGTCACAAACCAATCCAATATTCTTAATGATATCTTCGACTTTCCCGTTATTATTGGGATCACCATATCCAAATTCCTTCTATCCTTAAAAAATAATATTAAAGATTGCATTAACAAATCCCTCTGGGTTAATATCTGTGTTAATGTATTTACCGTCTTAATCGGTCTCGCTTTTGTATTTAATTCCGCTTTCTTTATTTCACTCATCCCACAATTTCTATCCTTTTTTATTCAATTTTTCTTTAAGTCCATTTTTTCATCTTTTAAACTTGTTCATTTTCTGTATTTGACAAATTACCCTTAATCATCTCCTCCTCATACTTTGCATATAAATGACTTACCAACTTTACATCCATCTTCTCAATCCATGATACTATCTTCACTATATCTGTTACTTCTCTTGTTTGCATAAAATCTCCATGTAAATCATATATAAACTTCTTTAAAAATACTGGTACATGTGTCAATGTTCTTGATACATGTTTATTTATATATGTCTCCAACACAAATTGTGCCAAATTCATTATTCTTCTCTCATATTTCATAAAACTTTCCCTATCCTGTGGGATATGTCTTAAATACTCCTCAACTCTATCTTTACCCTCCTTTCTTACCTCCAAATATCTAAAGAATCTACAACTATTATTTCCCCATAATTCTCTTGCTCTCTTGAAAAATTCCGATACAAACTTTTGTCTATTATAATTTACATCCACCAAGATATATCCCTCATAATTTACCATTGTTGGTTCCTTCATCTTATCTAATACACTCAAATCATTATTTACTATATCCATTGTTGGAGCTCTCTCAAAACCTATATCACTCTCATATTCTTGCATTGTTTCCATATTTCTTGTACTTATATGATATAATTTTGGTGTTGTATACTTCACAACCATACTATTCTCCGGATGACATAATACAAATGAATAACATGAACTCTTATCTAATCTGCCATATGCATCTGTTGGAAAAACCTCCTCAAACATCTCATGAAAATTCTTCTTACTTAACCATCTCGACTTTCTCGCATCTATACACTTCTTTGTTGATACCATCCACATCCCATTATAATAATATACTCTCACTAATACTCCATCTATCGATATTTGGATCTTTGATGTACTTATATCTATATTTGGATTTATATCCTCTCTATCCTCCAACTTCGCAAATGTATATGACACTATCTTATTTGTATTCTTCTCTAAAATAATACCATTGCATTCTCTTACCCATCCCTCTGTATTATTTGTCTTATCCGTTTGACATATACAATATAATGTTGGATATACCTCTGTATCCTTCACCTTTAATCCATACTCTTCCGATTCAACAAATGATTTAACTTCCTCAAATGTTTTTATATTACGACTTTCTAATAATTGTACAAATTCCATTTTTTTACTTTTTATATTTTTATGTTAATTTTTTTTTAAGTTGATTTATTTTAAATAAAATTGTTAAATTAAAATTAAAGTAAAAGGTATAAAAAAAAATTATGAATAATGAATAGATATATTATAAATCAAATATGAGTGATAATAATCAAGATAGTAATGAAAATGATAATATTGAAAATGAAGTGTCAAATACAAGTTCAGAAATGAGTAATGATATAATAGGTTTAGATGTGGATGAGTCATTTAATCCGGAGGAATGGGAAGAGATTCAAAATGTTGAAAATGAGAAAAAGAATATAGTTTATGAAAATTTATCAGCAAGACAAAAAGAATTAATGAGTAATAAGCCAACAATTGTTATTGAAAAAATGCCACAAGAAAATTTAGATGAAGGAAGTGATTATTCATCAGAAGTATCAAGTGAAGTATCAGATGAATCATCAAATGAAGAAGAGATTAAATTTGATACAATTGATTTTGGAGATCAGAATTATGAAAAGTTATTTGAAGAGGGTGAAGTAACAGTTGATATAAAAGTACATAAAAGTGAAAAGGAAATAGTATTTGAAAATGAAGAGATGGTTATGGCTGAGATCCGTAAACAATTATTAGATACTTTACCTGTCACTAAACAATCTCAAATTTATGTTCAACAACGTATTGAAAGTGAAGTTCGTCGTATTATGGATGTTAAAAATATGAGTGTTAAAAAATATAAACAATTAAAAAGAGGTATTGAATATGAATATCTTTCCCAAAATAATTGGATTATACCCATTGTTTTAGATAAACATAAAATTTATGTTAAATTAAAAGCGGAAATTAGTAAAGAAGATATTGGTAAAGATGAGAAGATTGAAAATGTTGAATCTAATGTCTTTTTTAATTCATCTTTAGAAGATTCACAAGGTACTTATCAAGTTAATCAAAAAGAAGAACAAAAGAATTTATATGAACTTGAAAGTTCAGCTAAATCTAATATAAGTTATCTTAAATATATTAATGATTTAGAAGATATTAATAAGCCTTATGATCCTGAAACATCATTAGATGATAAAACAATTGGTTTTAATTTAGGAGCTCCTTTCAATTCATTTGTTTTAAGATATTTTGATTTAGATAATATTCATTGGTTATCACATCAAGTTTTGTCTAAAGATTATACTTATAAAAATGTTTTAGATGTTCACGATAAAATTATTGATATTGATCAAAAAACATTAATTGATGCTGAAAAAATGAATGTTGTTGGTTTTATGATTTTACCTAAAGCTGGTAAAGATATTGTACCTTCTGATTCTCTTTATTCTGATAATTATAATCGCAACTATTTAACTAAATACTTCCGCAAAGTTGGTAATATCACCAAAATCTGGAGTTCTGATGATAATAACAAAGTATTTATAAAAATTGATAATCATGGTTTATCTAATAATGATAATCGTGTCTTTATAGATGGATCTAATTCATATCCTAATATTGATAATACATATCAAAAATCAATAATAGTTATTGATGAAAATACTTTAGCTATTGATAATACAAAAAAGAGTAAATCAAAGATTAATTTAATAAGAGATGGTGATGCGGGTATTTTATATGCAGTGAATCAATTATATTTTGATTTATATAAAGTTGTTGTGGATGGTGGATATAAAACACAATTTTTAGCAACTAATTATATAGATGGTTTAGAATCAAATGATCATGTGAAAGTATATATGTTTACGGATTTTAAAATAAGAAATCAAGAAGTCTTTGATGATATACTTAAAATGATATCACCTTCTATTGATTCTATTATTGAATCTGAATTATCAAATATAAAAAAATGTGATACTTTTGATGAAGTAAATGATATACTTATTCATTATGGTTTTATATTAGATGATTTAAATGAAAAACAATATAGTAAAATTAAAGAGATATTTGATGAAAAATTAAAAGAAGATGAAAAGAGAGCTGATAATGAAGATAAAGAACCTTTATCAAAATTAGTTTTTCATGAATCAAATCGTCTTTTATTCTCTAATCCTCAACTATTTTTAGCTGATATTTATATAACTTCACCTTTTATTCAAAAATATTATGGTAAATATATACATTTAAATAAACCTGAAGATTCTTTAATACTTCGTTTATCTTGGGTGACTAAACAACTTGATACAGGTAATCTTTACTTTTTATATGTTTTATATGAAAATTTAGATTTATTTGATAAAAATCATAATAAGGAGTTTGTTAAAAATATTAAACAAAGAATACTTGATTCAACTGAAGATTTAGAAAAATCGTTAAACAAAGAAGTTCAATTAGAAAATTCAAATAAAAAAAGATCTTGTAAATTATATCATTATCAAGCTTTACATATACCTGATGGAGCTAAAATAGCAACAGTTGATAATAATTCATTATCAATATCTGTTGGTGATAAAATAATTTATTATATACAAAATGAATCTTATTTTTATTTTGAAAATAAAATGTATAAAGTTGTTGATGGAAAGAAGAAAGAAGTTGAACAAGCTAAGAATGGTACTATGGCTTTAGTTGGTGATTCAATATATATTTGGAATGAAAAGAATAAAGAATGGGAGAAGAGTGATATGATACCAAAATATGATCATATTCGATATATATGTGAATTTGGGGATATAGATATTAAAGAATTAGATTTAGATGCATTAGAATGTATATATAGGGATTCAATTGGTTGTAATAGTAGATTAGTATCAAGATTAAAAGACAGAATTCAATTTTTAGATAATGTTAAAGTTAGTTTTGAAGAGTTAGAAGAATCTTTACAAAAAGATAAATATAAAAATGAATTAGAAGATGCATTAGAATATACTATTTTAAAGTATTTTAGTAAAGATATTAAATCTATTCGCAATGAATTAAAGATTAAAGAATCTAATTTGGAAAATTATCAAAAAGAAAATAATAAAAAAGAAGATGAAATTGAAATGTTAGATGTACAAGAAGTAGCTGAAGATAAACCATTAGATAATTTATTTTCTATTATTAATAGTTTATCTAATGATGATCTTAAAAAGAATTATATTTATGAAGTTATTGATAGAGATGGATTATTAATAGGTAAAGATATTTATTCAAAGAAATATAAATGTAAAATGAATAATATTTGTGGACATTGGACATATCTTCAAAAAATAGAGAGAAGTACAGATATAAATAAAAGAAGTATTTTATATGATGAATTATTAACAGTATTTGGTATTAAAAATAAAGATGTTTATAATTGTACAAATTGTGGTGATGAATTAATGTTTGCCGAATTTGATGAAGTGGAAGGTTTTGCAGCATCAGGTGCTTATATTTTAAGTCGTGATGTTATAATAGATGATGAATCTGCAGCTAGAAAGAAAGATTTAATAGATATAGAACGTTTTCATGATTGTGGAAGTACACAATTTAAAGAACTTTTACTTCAAAAAGGATTTTCAATACAACAAGAAGGAGATATATTGAGATTATGTGATTTTATAATTAATCAATTATGTAGAACAACAGGAGTATCTATAACATCAAATGAATTAATTGATATAATGAAAGATAGTTTACAAAAAATAGCATTAATTAAAGGTCCTAGTAAATTCAGAGAAGAAAAATTAAGAAAGTATCGTGATATTGATCATTTACCTCCATATGAGATAGAAAAGAAGTTATTAAAAGATCAATATGGTTTAGATGATATAGATAGACAATATGAGAAGTATTATAAGATATTATATAGATGTATTATAGCTGCAAGATTTTTGATATGTATACAAACAGCAATACCATCTTATATTCATACATCAACAGAATCAAAGTGTCCTTTTATATCATTTAATGGAAAAGAGGGTATTCAATATATAGCCTGTATATTAGATGAATTAAAGTTTGTTGATTTTGATGGAACAGAATATAAAACAAAATTAAATACATTGGAAGAACAATTATATTTATCTTATAAAGACTTTTTACAAAGTCGTTATATTTTAGATCTTTTTTATAAAAAGAAAGAATATGATAGAGATTTACAAAAGAAATTAGATATAGTATTAGATGGAAATGAGGGTTCTGAATTAAAAGATGGATTTTATCCACCAGCTGAAATACTTCCAGATAATTTTAGAAAATTAGTTTTAAATTGTAAAAATGTAAATGAATTGTCAAAGTATTATAATCAATTGGTTAAAAGAATGTTATATGTATCATATTTAATAAAAGATACAATTAAAAAAGTTATGTTAAATCCTGAATTAATGGATGATAGAGTTGTATCATTAATTGAGAAGTCAAGTTGTATGGAAGTATTATCTGATAAAACAAGTTTATTAAGTTTTATTCAAATACATAATCCTGATAAAAGTAAAGAAGCATCAGTATTTTATTTAATTGATGAAAGTAAAGTATTATATGAATATTATACACAACTCTTTTTAAATCAACCATCTTTATACCGTTTAAATCTTCAAGATAATACTATTTATCATTTTGCTGTAAATCCTATTGTTGTACCTGATCCTGATAATACATCACAAAGTATTATTCAAGATATGTTTATTGTATTTGAAGATGATGGTAAATATAAAGGTCAATTAAGAGAATATATAGGTGAAGGTAAAGATGCAAAAGATGTTAAAAATCCATTTTCAAAAACCAAAGGAGATATTATGTCTAAAACATATACAACTGATGAATATAAAAAGTTATTAGCTGATATTGAGAGATTGAATACAGTTATACCACCAAAAAAGGATGAGGAAATGGAAGAAAAGAAAATAGAAGTATTGGAGACATTAAAACAAGATGCAGATAATTATTTAGATAAGGATATTATAAAATTAGTTGATAATTTGGCATCAGTTTTAAATAAAAGAACTGATCAAGAATTTATAGAAAAATACCGTTCAATAATTCGTAATATGGGATATTTTCCAAATTTATTTTTACATAAAATTGATGAAGATGCATTATATGAAGCAAAGAGAATAAGACAATTAGAATTAATGGAGGGTGAAGAACCACAAACAAATACATTAGAAATGGAAAGAACTGTAAGAATGGATGTATTAAATAAGAATTATCAGGAGGATTATAGATTATTATATTTGAAGAAGGTATTTAATTTATATTTTAGAAGAAATATATCAATAATACAGAATAATTATACATATGAAGATAAAATTGAGAAGTTAAGAATAGATTTTATATCAGAAGAACAGGCTATACAAGTTCAAGATGATATATTAGAGTCATATAGTATTTTACAGAATTATTTAACACCACAAGTGAGAAATTATTTTAATGATTTAAGTTTTGATAAAACATCAATGGATATAGATAATATATATGGATCACATGATATATATGATGCTAAATATACAAAACCAATAATGTATTCGGATTTTAATGTAAACCAGGCATGTTTAGTTGTTTTACATTTATTAGTACAACAATTAAATAACTTTATAATATGTATAAAAGAAGACGAAGAGATGAGAGAGAAGATGATGGAAAAGATGGAAGATATGACAGCAGAGGAGCGTTCAAAAGCTATATTTGGATCTCCAAAATGTCGATATGTATGTATGTTTATACAATCAATGTTAGATTTTATAGATAGTGAGAAAGTAATATATGATGGATATGAGAGTATAATGAACAAATATAAAAATCAACAAATACATGAGATATTGGATAATAAACAGAAAGCAATAATAGAACAAGTTGAAGAAACCGATAACTTCTTTGTAAAACAATTGAATCTATTCACACAAGCCAGAATAACAGATGTTGAAGATGTTAAAGAATCATTAGATAAAGAACAACAAGAAGTTGATAATGCAATGGAATTAAATGATAAAATGGAGATGTTTGAAAATATGGCTATTGATGCTTTAAGAACTGAATTAGGTCGTGATCCTAATCGCGAAGAAATTGATGAATATAAAGAGAAACTTAAAAATATGGATGAAGACTTCCGTTTAGATGATAATGAAGAATTAGGTGTTGTTGGAAATGAAGATGGTTTTGAAGAAGAAAATGATGGTGAAAGATTAGGTGACTATCAAACCGGTGATGTTGATACCGAATTCTATCAAGACTAATAACTTTACTTTTTATTTTTTATAAATTCATTTTATATATTTTTTAAAATGAATTCTGGCTTAAAGAAATAATAATAATAAGAATAGAAACAAAAATGAGTGACGAGATAGAAGAAAGAAATGGTTTAAAATTTTACTATCATAAAGATTTACCGAGGGTACCAGATCATAAATTAGAGTATTTGAGGGAGAGGGTGAGATATTTGATGGGTGTACCACAACCAGAACAGAGAAGTCCAGAGTGGTATAAGATGAGGGAGGGTAGAATAACGGCATCCGATGTTGGTACAATATTAAATTATAGTGATTATGCGGATAGGGAGTCTGTATTATTAAAGAAAGTTGATACAAATGCGAAGTTTTATAAGAATGCGGCGATGGAGCATGGTGTAAAACATGAGAGAAATGCGATTCAAATATATGAAAGACGGAATGGTATCCCATTAATAGATTTTGGTCTTTTACCGCATGAGACAATAGATATATTGGCATGTAGTCCAGATTCGATATCACATGATGGAGTTATGGTTGAGATAAAGTGTCCACCATCAAGAAAGATCACAGGTATACCACCTAAACATTATTGGGCCCAATGTCAGATCCAGTTGGAGTGTTGTTCATTAGAGAGGTGTGATTTTTTGGAGTGTAATATAAAGGAGACGAATGATGATGATTTTTATGGATCAAATTATAATGGTGATTATACATTATATAATAATGGTTATGAGAAGGGAGTTGTGGCGGAGATAACAAATTTTAAGGATTATAGTGTATCTTATGAACATAGTCCGTTATGTATGGAATATAGTGATTTAGAAAATTGGAAGAGGGGTATAATAGATAAGTATAATAATATGAGGAGTACGAATATATCGCATCCGGTATTTACATATTGGTATTTGGAGGAGGTATCATGTGTACCTGTATATAGAAATCAGGAGTGGTTTTATTCAATAATACCTGAATTAGTAAGTTTTTGGGAGGATGTGAAGAAGTTTAGACAATTGGGAGTTGAAGCGTGTAAAAGTCATATAAAACAGTTAAAGGAGGATAGAAAGTTGGCTAAACAGAGGGAGAAAGAGAATAAGAAGATGGATAATAATATGAATAATTATGTGGAGGTTGATACAATAGTACAAAAGGATACAACAAAGAAGGGTATGACGGAGGAGATGTTAGCAAAAATAAGTAGAAGTAAGTGTTTATTTTCAGAAGATGATTTTGATACAATAAAGAATGCGACAAATGAAGATGATGGTTTGCATTATACGGGTTTAGTACAAAATGAATCGATGGAGTTTAATTTTAAAAAGACGGTATATAGTACAAATAATTTAAAATTAAATCCGAATAAATGTTTATTTGATGATAATGAAGAAGTGACGACAACGACCACAACCACAACAACGACAACAACAATAAGTGATATAAAGTATAATACAAATGATGTTGAAGAGAGGAAGACATTAAAGAGGAAGAAAGAGAAGATTAATATATGTTTGTTTGATTAAATAAAAGTGATATTAAGTTGGGGTTTGATTAATATGTTTTTTAATAAAAAAATTTTATTTTGATAAAAAATAAAATGTATAAAAGAAAAGAAAAAGTAAAATTTAGCGTTTGCCACCACCGAAGAATACACCAGGTAAACCGCGAGCAAGATCGAATAACCAATAATTTTCGCCACAAGGTTGTGATTGGAAGTTAGCGATCCAGAAGTTAGGTTGTAAGGGTTCTTGCATAGATGACCAGCGAGTACCGGGACAGAATGATTTACAAACTCCTTTTGGTAAAGCACCTTGTCCTTCTTCATAATAATAAATACCTTCATCATTCCATTTATTAATAGGTGGTTCTTTACAAGGATATTGACCTTCCCATGATGGTTCTTCATCTAATTTTGGCCATTTATTATATTCGCGGGCTTTATCAAAAATGGGGTTATCATCACCAATAACTTTCATATAATCTTGAGTCATATCATTAATACCACTTAATTCACCATTTTCGGTGACTTTAATCATAGGATAAGGGTATTTGTTTTTATTATAATTAACAACTAAGGTTGAATTTTGTATTTCAACACGATTAATATATAAAAATTGAATAGGTAAAGGGTCATTAGTACAGATACCTTCAGGATAATTTGATAAATTGGCAGTTGTGATAACTTGATCTGGAGGTGGGATCATTTGATCAAAAGCAGGATAACCAATAAAATATGTTGGGAAAAGATAAGGACTTTTACGAACACCATATTTAGAAGCATTGTCTTTAGATACAAATTTAATAACATGAACCCATAATTTGATTTCAAAATAATTCTTTTTGTCCCATAAAAATAATTCATACTTAATCTCTTCATTATTGTCTTTGTCAGTCCATACTTTAACATCACCATAATTAGTTGAAGCAAAATCATATGTTTTTGAATTTAAAATGGGAAGAATTTGTTTGGTGATTTGATCTAAATCCATTCTAAGACGGTCTCTGGTTGTGGATTGAGTATAAAATTGATAATTTGTTTCACCTTTTAATACAATTAAATCCCTTTTATTTATTTTATCTAAGTTTTTTAATAATTTCTTAAAATCATATTGTGTTAAATTCTCCTTTGTTAATATTGGACCATTTGGATTATATACTATATCATTCACTTTGTCTATATAAGAATCATCTTCATTATTATCCTTTTTTATTATCTCATATACCATATTATCATCTTCTTTACTAAAAAAACCATTTACAGTCTCTTTATTTTGATAATAAAAGAATATAACAAATATTATTAATAATACTATAACAATTATTAAATATGATCTATTCTCTTTATTTAATATAATATTCATATTATCTCTATTTATAAACATAGAATAAAATCATATTGTATTTTCGAAAATAATTTTATTTTTGTTTTATTCATTTTTGATTTTTTATCAAAAATTTTATTATTAAAAAATTTATTGAATTTATTTGAATTTATTTAACATCATTTTCCTTTTTATTAAATTCGTTTTATCCTCCTTCGTCACCACCTCTTCCTCCTCTAAAGATATTATATCATCACCCATTATATCCTTTTTGAAAAATTTTACATTTACAACCTCACTTCCATCCATCGTCATTGTCACAAAACTCTCCCAATTTATATTCATACCATTCTCCACATCATTCTTCATATTCTCCCATATTGTTATATAGTTTTTTGTTAAATTTATTCTCTTCCTTCTCATATATAATTCTATCATCTTTATTAATTCTTCCCGCTCTATTTCACTAAACTTCTTTTTTACCCTCTTTTTATCCTTCTTCTCCTCCTCTTGTACCACATTAAATGTCTCATCTGCAAATATATCTATATCAACATCCTCAAATACCGTCTGTCTTTGATCATATTCTCTTAAAGCCTTATTTTTATCCACTAAATACTGTTTTCTCATTCTTTTCTGAAAATCTATCATATCTAACTTCCTCTCTTTATGTACAACTTCCTTCATCTTATACTCCTCCGGTTCATACCCAAATATCTCAAATTCACTTTCATGTATCTTTTTAATTCTATTCACTATACCTTCTATATAGTTATTATCTATATTTTCAACTGATGAATTCGTTTCCGTTGTTTCATCAAATGTTATTATCTCCTCCTCTATCTCTTCTGTCATCTCTTATTGTCTTTTTATTAAATTTATTTTAAATTCAATAATATTCTTTAAAAAACTAAATCACTTTTTTTTTCATTTTATTCATTTTCATATAATAATACAAAGAACTCTGATATATCTGATATTATACATAATTGGTCCCGGTATTTTACATATATTTTTTTAAATTCATAATCACTTAATTTTAAATTTGGTGTATTTAATTTAAATAATTTATTTATTTTTCTATTCTCTTCTATTCTCTCCAAATTATCATTTATTATATATTTATATATATCTTTTTTAACAAAATCTCTTCTTCTTTTATATAACCAAAATGTATTACATAATTCATTTGTATTTAAATTATTTGTTTTATAAAAATTAACTATTATACCCTCTTTTTCTAATCTATAGTGTTTTAATACTTCAAAATTATTTTTATTCTCTTTTCCTATTATTTTTGAAGAATCATCACTATAAAATAATAATCCAAATACAAAACTCTTTGTTTCTAATTCTTCATCTGTATATTTATTTACATCTTGATAAAAAATTAATTTTTCCTCAAAATATATATTAAATTCTGTACCTATTTCTATATCACTCAAACTTATATTATTTGGTCTTTTTATTATTATTTCTTCTTTCTTTTGTTTTTTAACAACTTGTTCATCTATATGCAAATTATCTAATTTATTTACTAATTCATTCTCATCTATCTTATACTCTTCCATATTCAATTCTTTAAACATATTCATTATCTCATTTTCCACTTTAGTCTCCTTCTTTTTAGGACCCCGTTTCTTCTTCTCCACCACTTCTTCAACATTTGTTTGTTCTGTATGTTCTTTTGGTTTTCGACCCATCTTTTCTTTTTTTTATATTCATTTTTTTTTAAATCAAAATTATTTAACTCTTAAATACATATAATGTCTTTTATATTCTTTAAATGAATCCAAATACAACAAATTTAATGTTAATTTGTTCTCATTTTCATCATTTGTTAATTCAATCTTTTGCAAAAGATATAATCTTCTCTTATTATCTTTATGTGTTGTTAATTTAATCTTATTATTCTTTTCATCCCACTTTTGATATGTCCATTGATTAACATTTACATTAAATATCTTTACAAAAGCATATATCTCAGTTATACCTCCCCAACGCGGTGGTATAAATATTCTCTTTTTTTTACTAAATAAAAAATTACGATCTCCTGCAAAAATATCATATAATTGTTGATATATTTCTAATGAAGGTATATCTTCATGATCAAATAAACATAATTCTTCAATAGAACCATCAAAAAATAATGCTTCATCAACTCTATCATCTTTATGTTCAATAATCCAATCTTTTAAAATAATTTGTAAATTCTTTGCAGCACCACCTTCACTAATATCTTTATGATCAAATATTCTAAAAAAATATGTATTTTGGTTTAAAACTAATTGATAATCAACTAAAAACCGTATTAAAGATCTGTATAAACAAGATCCATCTCCTCTAACATCAACAACATCAAACTTATTCTTATCTTCAGTATTTTGTTTAAATTCTTCCATTTTTTTAATTATTTCATTTATATAAAATAATTATTTTAAACTGAAAAAAAATTTGATAAAAATTAATTAATTATTCAACTTCATCTAAAGTACTTAGATTAGGATTTTCAATATTGGGTTTACCTTTGGCTACATCTTTTCTACAAACGGGACATTTATTACTTTCATTGCATAACCATGGTTTAATACAATCTAAATGAAAGATATGTTCACAAGGTGTTTTAACAACTAGATCATTATCTTTAAAAGAATCAGTACAAATAGTGCATTCAGTTATATTCTCTAATTTAATCATATCTTTATATTCAGATTTTTCTAATTGATCAAATTCTTCAGGTGTTAATTGAATTTTAACATCATCATTAAAGTTATTAAAAGATCCAAAATTGATAATATTTGATCCATTAAATAAAAATGGATTAAAAATATTATTAATAGAATTCATATTTCTAAATGTTATATTTTGACTATTTATAATATTATTTGCTGTATTAAAATATTGAATCATACCTCTATCAAACATTCTTCTTAAAGGTATTGGTCTTTCTTCTTTAGTCTCTTCATCTTCATTTTCATTATCTTCTTCTTCAATACTCTCTTCACTTTCATTAATTTCAACTAAACTATTTAATTCATTTAAAATATTTAATTCTGATGTTGAATTCACTAATTCTCGAATGATATTTCTAGTTTGATTACTTCTATTTCTTCTTGTTTGTACATAATTATTAACTAAATCAGATATATCATTTAATTCTTCATTAATAATATGATTAATTCGTATACTTTCACTTGATACAACTTCTTCAACTTCTTCCTCATCAGACTCTTCTCTATCTGTCTCTTCTTTAGATTCTTCTTCAACATTAATAACACTTGATACAACTTGTATATTTGGTGTTATTGTATTATCACTTTGTGTAAAAACAGTTGAATTAATTAAAGGTGTTAAAATCTCTTCAAGACTAATTGGTTGTAAATCAGCTATATTAGTTGCTATATCTCTATTTTCAAAAGTTGAATTAATTATATTTTCTAAATTTAAAAAAGGATTATTTCTAAAAGATGAATTTAAATTATTACGTATTTGATAAATATTAGATTCATTCTCAAATGATCTTAAAAAATTTTCACTCTCTTCATCTTGAACATATTTTTGAAAAGCATCAATTATTATATTCTCTTTTATTACACAACCCTTCTCATCCCTCTTTCTATCATATACCTCAAATCTTACTATATTTTCATCTTCTTTAATATTATTTAATTTTAAAAAATCAATCCAACTTAAAGAAAAAGGACAGTTATGTTCGCCGAGAGTGAATTCGGTATTAGTAAGAAAGAGTTTAGTATGTTCGATATTATAGATGATTAGCATGCATTTTTTGAGTATATTTTCTTGAATTTTGCCTATTTTATCATTTTGAGAGAAAGATAGATTGTAAACATTATTTAAATAATGTATAGATGTTGTTATATTATTCATTTTTGGTTATTATTAATATATAATTATTTTTTTTTAAATTGAATAAAATATAAATGAATAAAAAAAATAAATTTTTAAGTAAAATGAGGCGCTGTTAATAACAGCGCGTTGTGGATACATCCTAAAGGTGTATCCACTATTAAAAACTGGTAAATGAAAATACTAATTTTTCATAAAATAGTAAATATAAAATAGCAGAAAAAGTTTATGAAAAACTGGTTATTCATGCGGCCATGGCCAGTCCCGTGTTATGAATAACTGATTCTTCATTATAAGTTACCATATATGATAAGAAAAAGTTTATGAAAAACTGATTATTCATGGGCGCGACCTATGGCCAGTCCCGTGTTATGAATAACTGATT
>JACCDO011567550.1_pt1 | contig 16864 bp, 8 predicted proteins | sample 7446101 | NCBI WGS metagenome assembly JACCDO01 (sample SAMN15323440, study PRJNA562643) | freshwater metagenome | isolation source: river surface water | place: USA:Blue River Watershed | collected 2017-08-16 | reverse complement strand
CATTATACTATCCATTTGGAATTACACTAGACTCATCAGGTGCTCATTTTATAGTAATTCTGTTCATGTCCATTTCATTTTTATATCTTGAATCGTAGGTAACGTGTACGTCGCTGATACTAATAATCATCGTATCCGTAAGGTCACAGTGTCAACAGGCATAATCTCTACAATTGCAGGTACTAGCGCTACTACGTTTAGTGGAGATAATGGCCCCGCAACATCAGCTGTTTTATATTATCCCGCAGGGGTTTTATCGTCTTCGGGTAATTTATATATTTCCGATCGGTGTCATCATCGCATCCGTAAAATTACCTTTGGGACTACATCATTTCCAACAGGGCAGCCAACAAGCCAACCATCCCGTCAACCTTCTCGTCAACCATCATCACAACCATCCACTAAACCATCATCACAACCAACAACAATACCTTCGTCACAACCAACATCTAATCCCACAATGCCTACTGGTCAGCCAACATCTAATCCAACACAACCCTCGTCACAACCATCGTCGCGTCCATCTCGACAACCAAGTAGTCAACCCTCATCCAATCCGACACAACCAACCGGACAACCATCATCACAACCATCATCGCAGCCATCGCGACAACCTACATCACAACCATCACGACAACCATCACGACAACCAACAAGTCAGCCCTCGTCGCAACCAACATCTAATCCTACAAATCCTACCGGTCAACCGTCTCGGCAACCAAGTGGCCAACCATCTCGACAACCTACATCACACCCATCACGCCAACCATCATGTCAACCAACGAGTCAGCCATCAAGGCAACCAACTCGACAACCAACGGCACAGCCAAGTAGTCAACCAACAAATCCAACCTCACAACCAACTAGACAACCTTCATCGCAGCCAAGTAATAGACCAACTAGTCAGCCTTCAAGACAACCATCACGCATGCCTACCTCACAACCATCTAGACAACCAAGTAGACAGCCTACATCGCAACCAAGTAGACGCCCAACGTCGCAACCATCGCGTCAACCCACAGGACAACCAAGCTCGCAACCAACTCATCAACCAACTACACTAACTGAATCCCCCACAGTTACTCCTACCACGGCAATTCCCAGTGCAATTCCCAGGTATTTCTATTTTTCTTATATTATATCATTACATCATATAATATAGATCCTTATGTTTATAATTTTACTTGGTAATAGTTTTACGCCTACTGTGCAACCAACAGTAAAACCGACTTTTACGCCTACTTTAATGCCATCTAGCTCACCAACCTCAACTCCTACCTCAAGACCAACATCAATTCCAAGTTCAACTCCTACCTCAAGACCAACATCAATTCCAAACTCAACTCCTACTTATATTCCAACATCTTCAAGACCAACATCTGTACCATCAAATACACCAAGTTCATTTCCAACATCTGTTCCATCAAATGCACCAACTTCATTTCCAACATCTGCACCAACAAAAATGGATCTCATACTAGCTAATGCCTTTGATTCGGAAGTGACTGCGACATTTGTTGAAACAAAAAGTCGTTACTATTTAGGCACTTACGTCGGTTATTTCTTCGGGTTTTTTATACTATTATTAATTATTGAGAAGTCCAATCTAGCTTACCACACGACCGTAGAAAAGCTATTTTATTCTGCCCACCAGGCTGGTGAGTATGAAGAGAGTATAAAAAATGGAGTGAAAAGCGGAATGAAGAAGGAAGTTGGACGTCGTGGTGAATTGAGTACGATCATTCAACTCAATGATGTGCTCGATGACTTTATGCGACACAGTATCGAGTTAGATCAATATAAATCAAGGAACCTCAAACAAATTAGTAAACAATTGAGTAACAAAAGCGTGGATAATACCTCAGTAGTAGATAGCGCATTCAAATATTCGCCACTATTTTTATATTATTTGTTTCAAAAAAGAAAATTACTGTGGTGTAAACCGTTATTGTATCCAAGTGGTTACAGCTACACTAAAGGAAATAATTTTATTAACATACAATTACCAGAAGGTAGGTATGAAGATATAGTGGCTTACATATGTGCGAACCACAAGCTATTCTCGTGTATTTATTCGCCTGCTGGATCCACCATTTCTTGCAATGGAAGAAGATTGATTTATATTGTACAGAACTCAATTGCATTTTCAATGTCACAAATCGTTGATAGCTTTTTAAACACCACAAATATGGACAGCATCGTCATGATGTATGGTTTATCTATTTTCATTAGTATATTTTTCATCATTCCATTTATTATGTCGGTTGACACTTTCGTGGAATCAATGTGGACATGCCCATGCCTTCAAAATGCACATATCCAACGAGAATATCCCGTGCTAAATAATGTCCTCCAGCTGCTGGGGAAGCTTATTCTCGTCCCATTTCTACTGCTTATATTTGCTACACTTGTTGTTGCCGCGACTTTTAGTGAGGGTAAAAACTTTGCGATGGTGTTGATTATTTTCTTCTTCAAGGTTCAGGTAGTCAATGTACTCTTGGATATCATGTTTATACTACTCGAGTACAAGGATAACTATCATTGCGGCATATACTTTGTGTTACCATGCATTAGCAAGATCACTATTCTATCGATAGGAAGCTTGTTCTGTGAACGAATTGTCAGCGAAAATATGAAAGAAGGAAAAGATTACGAAATGAAGTGGAGAAGTTGCTTGTGCGGACTCATCCAAATGAATGTAATAAATAAAATTGAATGCTATGAAGATGGAGAAGACAACTATGAAATGACCAATCCCGTCCACAATAGCCACGATATAAATGACGAAAATGCAATAACCGATCGTTTTTCATACGGCGTTTTCAGTAGTAATAGTGAGTCGGTTGATTACTTATTCACGGAAAATGGCAAATCTAGAACAACCTTGAATCCAATGTTGCATCTGTCATCAATATGCGACGAAGAAATTGAAACGAATGCAGAGAATACGTTAATGGAATCGGGGTATATGGATGAAGACATGGAAGTGGGGGGTCTAGATGAAGAGTTGGCAGTTAAGAAAAAGCAATTTAAAGCAGGAACGCGATCAAGTTTTATTGCCAAATTTAATAAATTTCAGGATCTAGAAATATTGATGGGTGTGAATACATCATCATTGAGAAACACTGTTGCAATTCACAGCAATTCTGTGAAAAACAATCCTTTATCGAACAGAGCGTCAAATAGACTAACAACAACGCAAAATACTACGTACAATGCAAAATTCTAGAGATAAACACAAATATTGTTGCATAGGAATGATGAATCACATCGTCCATTAAGGTCACATCGCTCAATATTTGCATCATAACATGCGCTAGAGGAAATGTATAAGCACATAGATATAGACCAGATAAAGAAGATAATTTAAAACTAAATTAATTCCGTCATACAAATTTGCTTCTCGTTAATATACTTTACTTCTTACCTAGACGTGCAGCAATCATTTTCTCTTCTTGCTCTCTCTGTTCTCTTAAAATTTGGTCTCTCGTTGACTCCGTCATGCCCCGAGTTTTAGCATCTGCAGCTTTACTAGTCGATTTCTGTGAAGACTTGGCACCACCACTAGTCGGTGCTGCAGTAGCTGCGACTTCAGATATTAATCGCTTTTTACCTTTTCCAGTATCAGCATCTGTTGATGAACGAGATTGTCGTGATCCATTCTTACCACTTTCAGTTTTTGGTGCTATTTCACTACTCTCTTCTACCATTGGCTCTTTCCGGTCAGTGGATACGCGGTGTCTTTTCGATACTGGCTCAACTACGACATCATCATCACTATTTTCACTTACTTCCATCTTAGATTTTCTTGATTTTGCACCCGTTTTATTGTCTCGTAAGACATTATCGCGATACTCTTTAGCTCGCTGACGTTGCTCTTGGATGTCTTTTTCACGTTGTTGTTTTTCGCTTAAGACAGTATTTTTTTGGCTATTACTTTTTTTCTTACCCTTTGAAGGCGCGGTATCAGCGTCAATATCCATGTCTTCACTGTGCATACTATCATGTCTCAACTCTGCCGCATCAAGTCGCTCTTGGTACAATTTTTCTTTCATGGATGCAATCGCATCCATCTCTTGTTGGTATCTCAATCTTTCTTTATCCAATTCTTGTTCTTTGCGAAGTAAAAGCTGTTTTTGTTCTTCTATTTCTGCTTTTTTAAGCTTTATTTCTCTGGCTTCTTGTTCACGTATTAATTTTTCTTCTTCGCGTTTAGTTTCAACGTATATAACTTTCATATCTTTAACAGCAGGAAGATGAATATCTCGCAATATAGCCGGTAACTGGCTAACAACCCGATTCTCATAAATTGTGTTATCCAAATCAGACCACTTTGAAGTGTATTGGCTCCTTAACTTGCGATTTGCGTCATTCAAAACATTATTTAATAGACCAGAAAAAGGTTCCTTTTTCCCGAATTCCTTCTCCATGTCATACCCTTCCGCCGCTAACTGCCGTAATAATGTCTCTTTGTCCATGTATTTCAAGTCAATTTCACGTTTAATATGTTGCACCAAATAATTTTGCAAAGCTTCAATAACTGTCTCATTATAAACATTTCTTGCAAAACCTAATTTTTCTTTCGCTGCTTGATAAAAATTAGCTTCAATTTCGTCTTTCAACGTCATCGTGATACCGCCTAATTGCTTCTTCAATGCCTCATTTAAATCATAAAACTTGGTATTCAATTGTTCGCCAAATAATTTAAACGAGAAGCCGTTACTGTTACTCCGGCAGCACACCTTGCACTGCTCAGTGATTTCCGCTTCCAATTTATTTTTAAACAAATCTAGTTTTTCATAACATTCTTTTTTTTTTTTTTCATTTTTTACTTTATCATGAAATATTCGAATTATATTTTGTTTTCGTAACATAAAAATTTTCTTAATATTGTCTTGCAACATGTCAACTTCATCGTGTTTCACTGCATTATCATTCGTAAGTTTCATTAATGATTTAGTAAGAAATTGATTGAGTGCGTCATTCACGCTGTTCTCGTGGTCGTAGTTATGCAGTGAAGCTTCGAATGATTTTAATTCGTTTTCTAAATCGTTCTCAATAATGGCACTATTTTTACGCATTCGACTGGTAAACACGTGGTTGTACGCTGATTTAAATTTATTCACCATACTTGTATGAGATGCACCAATACTTTTTGCAATAGCTTGTAATCGAGGTTTCATTGTTGCATCTTCACTCAATTTGCCTAATAAAAATGTCATTTCACGCTGATAACTATTTTGTTGTTCGGCTAATTCCTTTTCTATTTTATTTAGAATATCTTCTAATGAAACTAAAAAAATTGCTTTAGAAACTTTACTTGAAACATCCCATTTACCGTTTTCAAGGTCGCTAATAAACGTATTGACTTTAATCTCCATTTCATCCACTAATTGTTGTCTTTTAGAATCAATCTCCATACTTAACATGCTTACATACGCAGATTGAGGCAATATAATATTCTTTTCATTCAAGGACTCCGTGATTATACGAACTAAATTGCACATACTTGTTCCATTTAACGGTTGTCTCATGCCAATAAACATGGTTGGATCTCGCAATTGTACTGATAATTTGTGTCTTAAATCACGAACTTGTCGTTTAAAATCACTGGTACACTTTTCAAGGGTTAATATTCCTCTAGAATCAATAGTTTTTTCCGTTGGTGGATCTAAAAGATGAACACTTATAGTTTGAAATGCTGCTTGAATATCTTTTCTTATTTTATTCCTATCACGACTATCTTCGTTATCGGGTTCATCGCTTAGCAAGGCACGACGAATAGCTTCGGCGTTACTATTAGGACCATCATAATGCCAATCACGAAATACAATATGTAAATTTCCAAATTTTTTTTCACCCGATGCAGCACTAGTCTCATTATGTACATTACTTGCAGCTTTACTCATAATTGCTAATTGATTAAGTATATCATTCTTTTGAAAACCACCAAGCCAATTTAAAATAACACATTTGCTAATAAGTAATATTGGACAAACAAGCTTTGCATCATAAGTTGTATTTCTATCACCTTGTCCTTCTGCATCTACAAACATAATCTTCATTTTATTTGGATTTGTTACAGATATACCACTATCAAGTACGCTAAAATCGATTAAATCAATAATTTTATTTGATATATCAATGCCTTGAGTACACGATTCACTTTCATTAGAAACACGAAATATATTCGACTCTCCTGCCAAACAATTCATCAAAAAACTTTTCCCTTCTCTAGCTTTACCAAAAATAGAAATAATATTCAATTGACTCTTTGAATCGCGCATATGTGATTGTATATCATGTACAGCAAGCGTTCGCTTTCCATTTTTATCTTCGTTTGCTGATACCCATTTTACGCTACTAGTAGCGACACGGGGTGATCTTGACATTGCGGATCGAATAGGATAATCAAGTCGGTTATCGTACTCTCGTGTCGCGGTTTATCCACTCTACTCCTCTAATGATGATGCTGTACCAACTAACTGTAGGTATATATTTTAAAAAAAATTGGCATCTCAAAAAATACCGGGTATTATAAATAAAAGGTACTGTACGGTTTTATTAACTACCGGGTACTTTTCAAGAATACACTGTAATATCTTCTTTAAGAATCAAAATAGTATGTAATAACCTCAATATATTTATGCGCTAATAGATGGTCCGGTTTGGATCATCTATTATTCCAAAAATGGGAAAAGTAATTAGATATCAACTATAAATCCTACTAACTACTATTTCTGGTCAGTATAAACGCATTTAAATGTATCTTACATCATAATTGTCACTTTTTCTCAAGGAAGGAAGGATTTATGAGGGGTCTTTGATGCGGCCCTCGTTTATTTTAATTCTTGGTAGACACAGACAAAGTCAAAGTAGAAACGTGCAATGTATACCGTGGCACCAATGATGTCGTTATTTGGAACAAAATGCACTAGCATGTTGGCAAGGCGTTCATTCTCTTGTACGCTAATCAACTCGCCATTAAAATTATTGAATCATAATAATATTCAGTATCCGAAGAATATTATTAAACGTTCTATTATTAGAGTATTAGATCCAGATGATCCGATTAGTGATACGTATGAGGACCAAGATTGGGATGACTTTGCAAATGATACTGATCTAGCTGGTGCTGATGAAAATCCATATCATCGCAAAGAACATCGTAAAAAAAAGGAATTGAGATTAATTAAAGCTAGTAAAAAACAAGCTAAATTATCCAATGAGAAGGTACAGGCACTTGTTGATTTCGTTGAATTCAAGCGTGAACGCAAATATAAATAGAGTGCATGCGATTGAAAGTGATGCAATAGATTAATGCATTGTAACTTCTGAATCAGCTTACTGATTTATTGTCGTTTTTAAGAGAAAGTATTTGTAAATCATGTTTTTTATTGTAATATAAGATTAAACACAATAGATACAATTATAATACATTATATTATATTAATTCTGACAAATTTAATTCAACCAAGTAAATATAACAACACTGCAATATAGTTTTTACACTATGAATTCACTTTGCTTATCAATGCAACATACATTAATTCTAAAATATCGCTATAACGCGTATAATGATTACATGTACGTCTAATTATAGAAAAATTAGCTAAATACACGCATACACCAGCACCAACGACTAATAAGTGAAAAACTTCATGGTATCCAAATATTTTGGGACTTATGTCACATGCCTGATTTGTAAAAACAACAACACCACATACTTGGAAAAACATACAACCTAGGGTGCATCGCCATTCAATATAATTCATATAAAAATAGCAATATGGAAGAAATGGTAATATAGCAGCAGGAACTAAAATTTGTCGTAATACTGAAGGACGTAATTGGAAAATATTATAACATGTCCAAATTGATAATGATGATGATAATGATAAGAACAATGCCCCAACACTAGAAGGTAGTAAAAGTAAACACAATGGTACCATTGTACCAGTAGATAAAATTGCTATACCACAGTGATCTAGTTTATGTAATAAAATTTCTGTTTGCACTGACCATCTTCCTACATGATATAATCCACTACATCCATAACAGAATATATTGGTTAGTATGTACAATGTTGCCGCTATTTGACCGTTTGAATTGCCATTTGCTTCATGATACAAGTGAACTAATCCAAATGGTAAAATAATACTTAAGACAAGATGTAATACACCTCTAAAAACTGGTCTAGATAATCCTTCACAATACAATGGATACTCTGGAAACAATCTGTTATCTTTTTTCTTTGCCGAAAGTGGGTTATATACATGTAATACTTCATTATTCAAACAAATTTCATCATCTGCATTAGGTGCGCAAGCTGATATAGATTTACCATCACGACTATCACCAACAGCTATATTGGAATATCTATTTCTATTACTCTCAAGATCTCGTTCAATTCTTTCCGATCTAGCCTCATCGCCTCGAAACTGAGACATTGCCTCTAACGAGGCCAACTTTTAATCGAAAATAAAAATCTTTTTGCCAAAAACTTTAGGGATTACGACGTCTTCAAAAGACTTAAGATGTGACACGTTTAATGTGTTCATCGAAATTTTCATTGGAAAAATTCCAGGAAAATAATGAAGGATAGCAGTGTGTATGTGTAGGATATTGGTGCATAAATGAAGAATTGATGCTTTTGACTGTTTACAGGAAAAATTGATTGAATATTTATTTGTTTACCGACAAATCCTACGCTGAGCTAAATGGAATCAGATGCTACTTCTACAACTATAAGGATGAGAAGCCTATTTCCGCAGCAACCGCTACAAACTTGGGGGCTCGATCCAACGTTTTCATCGTATCATAAGATGTTTATTGTTCTCATACGAAAGTTTGTTGAGGTTGAAGAAAACAATTCATTTGGAATATTTGAATATCGTTATTTTAGTAGAGGTATTATGAAGGTAGAAGTTGTTGGTATTGTTTCATCAATATCACGAAAGGCAAAGAAATTGATTATTAGTATTGACGATGGTACTGGAGTTATAAAATGCATTAAATTTTTGGATGATATTAATGAATCTGCTTACCCCTCATTGAAACTGGGTGATTTTGCCACTGTAAAAGGGGTTTTATCACAAAGCGAAGTCGGACTAAGTGATGAGTATGGGTTCGTTATTCACATCCGATGTCTTGATGTTAGTGATGATCCAAATATGGAAGCATACCATTGGGTAAACACAATAGTGCTTCATAAGGATGAATATATGCAACAGTTTATACCAAGCACTATGTATAAACAAAATGCTACCATAAATACTGTTCATTGTGTTTGTGCGCCAAATCGTGATAACGATATCACCTCTAGTAGTTGTACTGCTATTGATCGTCAAATATATCAAGTAAAAAAGGAATTAATGTATTGTCCTTGCGTCGCTGATTCTTGTGAACAGGACGAAGATGCATTACTACGTATTAAACTGTTGTATTATTTATTAATTCAAGAAAAGAAGAATATTAATAATGTACCATTCATTATAACGTCGAGGGCATTGGAGAATGATCCAGTCATACAAAAAATTATTGCGAATCACCATAAACAACAGTACTTTTACTTATCCAATCTGTGTCAAGGCATTCAATATAATATAAATGAGTACCAATGGGATGATAACATTGACATCTCCACAGATAAAGAATCGAATCTTGCATTATTGCGTTTATTAATTAAAGTATTGATTAGTGAAAAAATATTATACGAAATTTCAACCACTAATACATACATTAGTTATCGTATTAATAGTGCGCATACAATATTACCAATATTAAAAGATGTTACACAGCGGCATATTGAATCATCGTCAGAAGCTCAACAGTATCTTGATGTATTTGATTATTTACAAAATATTCAAACAAAAGATAAAATTTTAACTAAAGTGTTACAAATCAAAGAAAATAAAGGAATTCCACGAATCAAATTGGAAAAAATATATGATGAAATGATAAACTTTGTATAAACTTAAAGATTGTACGAATACGCCAACCTGTAAAAAAATAAATAAAAATAAATAAATAAATAAATTATCACTTATTTTAACGAAATCGGTAGTTAATTCGGTAGCACTTGTGTAGAGAGTTACTGATCAGACAAATGCCTCGATAAACATCAAAATTTTATCGAGTAGAGGGATGAATGGGCCCTCTACTCGGTCAGACTCGTCATCTATTTGATCATCATTTCAGTTTTATCGGACGCATGTCATTATATTGACGATTTCAATTCGTCGTCGGTTATAGAAATAAACTACATAAAACGGATTAGATAAGCACTAAATCGTCCTGGCAAGGTCGTTGTGCACTTTCGGCCGAATCATAGTCGATCATTCGGGGAAAGAATAATATCATCATTTCCATTAATATAATGCAATGAATAGAAGGAAGAGTTGCTTAACTCACCAGTTACATACTGTACAGAAGCGTATCATATAATTAAACAGTTGACGGTATCTTTAGTGCAACATGCATCGTTTCATCGCCGCATGTGGTGGTTGCGCGTCATGGACTCGCGATTCCCCGTCGAAATCTGGAAATGCGTCTTTGATTTTTGATCAACCATTGAAAACCAATCCGGCCTTCGCGGAGTACCGGTATGTGACTTTGACAATTTGTTTATTTTTAATAATAACAGGAATAGTAGACGTCGCTAAATTAATAATTTAATGCGAAAATTTAAAGAATAAAAGTTTAATCTTCATCCATTTTTTCAAACATTCCTTAACCGGTAATTTGCCGGTATCCGAAAAAAAATTGAATCATTGATGCAAAAAATGTGCAAAAAATGCCAAGAAAACTTAGATTTGGTGGCTATGCGAGTCAAAGTCGTCGGTATTGAGGCATTGTTATGAAGCCTCAAGGTCTATTTGGATACCACGTATTGTGGATCTTTATTTTGATAGCTACTTATTGTAAAAGCAATGATATTGTTATAGAAAATCGTTTGCTCGGTAATGATGGTTGGTATACAAATATACCGGAGGATTATTCTAATGTACCACTTGGATTCACAACAAGTATATCATATGATGCTACTGATCAAGTTAAATTTAAAATCGATAGCTTAACAGATACTACAATTGTGTTAGAAATATATAGATTAGGATTTTATCAAGGTCATGGAGCTAGGTTAATTACTACGATCCATACTAAGAATAAAAAGAAGCAGCCATCCTGTATGATGCATAAAATAACTAGAATGGTTGATTGCGATAACTGGTATGTAACAACATCCTGGGATATCCCTAAAGATGCTATAAGTGGAATATATATTGGATTACCTTACTATAAGAACGAATCCGTTTTAAGAGGACCACATATACCATTCGTAGTAAGAAACAGTAACCCCAAAAGCAAAGCAGATATATTATTTAAGATATCCGATACTACATGGGTAGCATATAATCTTTACGGAGATTATAATTTATATCGTGGAAATGGATCGTTTAATGTTTCATCACGTGCATACGAAGTGTCATATAATCGTCCATTTATTAATAGATTGCCAAAACCAAAAGGGAAAGTGCAAAATTTTTTATTTGGTTCTGAATATAGTATGCTTTACTTTTTAGAAAAATATGGTTATAATATTCATTATGCTGCATGTGTGGATATTGAACATTGGAGCGCTAATAACTATAAATTACTCCGTAGATACAAAACACTGCTGTCAATTGGCCATGATGAATATTGGACTAGTGATATGAAAGAAGCTTACACCAATATTCGGGATTATGGTGTAAATTTAGCATTTTTTAGTGGCAATGAAATATATTGGAGAGTTAGATGGGCAAGTAATAAACGTATTCTGATATGTCACAAAGAAACTCTGGATGGAGGACTTCAAGAAAAGTATCACGAAAAGAGTTTGGCCAAAATTAATAGTGACTGGACCGGAACCTTTATAGATCCACGTTATGGACACATTCCAGACCCACCAGATACATTAACTGGACAATTATTCATGGTTAATGGTCATAGACAGGACTCCTTGAAGGTGAGTCACAATCATGGCAAGTTACGTATTTGGCGGAATACTTCATTGGCTGTACATAGTCCTGTTACAAAACAAACAACCTACGTAACTACCAAAGGAATATTAGGTTATGAGTGGGATGTTCATTCTGATAGTTGTCGTAGTCGTCCACCGGGATTAGTTACACTATCACATACTCCGATGCGTCTACGTGGATGTTTATTAGAAAATTATGGTGCTACTTACAAAGGAAGTGGATTTGTTTCACATAAATTAACATTATATCGTCATTATAGCAAATATGATAATGAACTAACGGCATTGATATTCGGTGCAGGCACTGTTCAATGGTCTTGGGGCCTAAGTAATTACCATGATTACGATAGAGATGATGAAAAAATTCGCACTGAAGATCTTTTAATACGACAAGGAACAGTGAATATATTTGCCGATATGGGTGTGTTTCCTGTAATATTAGACGTGGAGAACGATAATAACACGGTTATATTTAATGAAATTAACGGTTCCCTCGCATTGCCGCAAAGTAAATTAGTTCTGAGCAAGTTGCCACTAAAGAGCGCAAATCCTGTGTCAATTATTTCATCACCAAAAAATCACGAAATTGTACATATTAACAAATTTCGGCAGCTAGCAATCAAAGGTACGGCGTATGGTAGAATTGGTGGAGTGGAAATATCTCTGGATGATGGTATGTCATGGATACCTACAAATGGTGGGGAACATTGGCATTTGAATATTCATATTTATGGCAATGATATCAACGGCATGCATATGATGCATCACATAGCTCTCGTGGAAATGAATTGCTCTCATTACATGGCAAATAAAATTAATGAAGTATATAGGACAATAAATGAAGATAAGAATGGCACGGTCAAAGTACATATCATTAGTAGGGCAATAGATGACAATGGGTGGTTAGAGAAAAATAGGACCAGCTTCAACGACATTCACATACATTTAAGAAAAAAAGAATGAACATTATGACATTATACACAGATACAATTTGAATATTTGTATTATAATAACCTTCCTGATTTCATGACCAAACTGCTTGATTTAAATGATCTATGGTGTCTAGTACCACCATATATCTTCTTCGATGGTTCAAATTTCGTTTTTAATTCTTCAATATGTTTTCTAGCTTCAGGACGATTATTTATTCCATATTTAGCAAATGCATCATCATTATACATTGATACCCATTCCGATATATTTTTTAATTCAATAGTCTCTATATTCTTTTTATTCTTCGCTGTTGCAGCAGCAATTTCTTCATTCAATCTTTCTAATTCTTGATGTGATTGCTGTATTAATTTTGCTAACTTATTTAAACGTTTTTCTCCTTCCGCTTCTTTGACATCATCTGGAGCATTATAGTAATCAAAATAACCTGCTTGTGATGATACAGCTATTGCTGCTGATAAATTACGACGATTTAATCTCGAACTTTCATTTAATTTTGCTAATAATTGTGACATTTCATCACTTAGCTGTTTTTGTTGCGCAATTTTTAATAACTTTTGTTCATACAAACTGTCTAACGAAGAAACACTCATATTCACTCACTCAATCACCACGTCTCAATACGTGAATACCTGATTCGGCGATTTTATTTTCCTATCTTCCGACAAAACCGATTTGTGTACCGGTACCTCGCAGGTACTGTCCAAAATAGTTTTGAAAGTGAAATATTAAGATACAATCAGATGCTTTTATTTCCATTAATGCCTGTTAAAGTCTGCTAAATCTCGGTTTCCAACTGCCATGTAAAAACAAGAAGTCTAAAGGTAAATTATCGAAATTACCGGAATAATACGAGTATATTTAATACTTTCAGGATCTTCAGTCAAGATTGGAGTATAGTGCCACTTCAACAGGCTTTAGATACGTTTGTGCCATGAAACATGCATTCTAACAGTAAATTGTCATGGGCCCCGGCACTTCAGTACCGTTAGGAGTTAGATCAAAAAAAAAAATTTAAATACCGTACCTTAGGTAACAGTTTTAAACTAACAAAGAAGCGAAAGAGGCTGAATGAGTGCATCTCGTCTGTCTCCCGCGGCGCTGGAAAAGCTATTTCTGGACAAACTAACCGAGAAATATACCCTGAACATTCGTAATTTGAAGAAGGCATTCCTATGTTACGATCACGATAAAAATGGATTATTAGATTTGAATGAGTTAGAACGTTTTATATCATCGTACTGTAATGGTGTTCATGCCGATGATGTGAAGGTGCTTGTTAATAAATATGATCGGAATAATGATGGATATATAAGTTACGAAGAATTACTTGAATTTTTAACAAGTCGTAATGCAACAAAAGGTGTTGATGGTATGACCACTGTTGTCGGTACAGATAACCATGTTTTTCGTAGTATTAGTGGAAAAAGTGAAAGAAATGAAAAGTCAAAATCATTAAAAGAACAATATAAACGCAATGAGACTGATATGAAAATATCAAAAGCTATTGACGAAATTTCTGCTGAAGTTAACTCAAGACCAAAATATGTTGCCGCTCAATCTAACAAACAAGATAACGCATCGGAAACTTCGTCGAATCGATCATTGATTATATCATCATCAAAGCCTATTGCTGCCAAAGCAATACCAGTGACTTCACCACGTGCAATTTCACCACCACCTATGTCTGAAATATCTTCTACCATTACATCTTCTGATGTGCAGTCAACCTTGGACCCATTAAATCCAAAGCATTTAGAGTATAGATGTAAAATTGTAGTTCAAAACTTAAGAGCTGTATTATTAAAAATGGCTGCTGATATGCGTGCATCTGGTAAGATTCAAAATCGGTTAAGTATGACTACTCCTGTTCTATTAGAGACAGTTGCGTGTAAAATCTTATTAAAAGAATTTAAGACATTTCCTGACATTTTATTGGAAAAAGTTAATGGCAAAGAGAGCATTGTAGGATTACCCTATGATTCATTTGTTGAATTATTAAATAACTTTAAAGCACCTGGTAGTGGTCCAATACGAAATGAAATAAGTGAGTTTTTATTTGAATTGTGCATTCAAGATAACTCATTAGATCCCCCAGTTGCTAATCCATATCAATTAATCACATTATTATTTGGGAAAATTCCAAATACTGTTATAGATGGTCTCCAACGGTTAAAATTGGAACAACCAGACAGTCCAACTAGAGCTGGTGTTAGCAAGAGTCGTAAAGAACCACCACCTGTAGGACTGCAAGCTACTACGCATAATGGAGTTTATATTCATGGTAGTAATGGTGGCGGAAATAAGCATACGGAAGTAACTGGTAAAAATGATGTTAAAAAAGGTAGTTTGGCTTCACAAATGGATCAAGGTCGTAAATTAGTCGCTGCTGGACCATTCAAAGATCCTCTTAGTGATAGCTATGAGACGAGTAGAGTTGATGCGATAATGGCCGTTCCCCTCAGATTTATAAGTAGAAAGAGTAAGACTGCATTAGTTTGTCCAACTAACTTTGATGTCGCATTATTGAAGCGATCTGCTGTGCTACCATCATATTCTGCAAGAATTAATCATGTTTTCGGTATGTCAGTATCAATTACGTCGGGAAATATGATACATGCATTGCCCAATAGTGGTGCAGGTGCTTTGGTCTATGCTGCAGCTGGTGTAGGTGTCGTTCACGATATAGATACAAATACACAAAAAATATATAATGGACATTATGATGATATCACATGTATTGCTATTAGTGGAGATGGTCGTTTAGCTGGAACAGGATGTTGTGGTAAGAAGGGGGATGCCGAACGCGACCTTCTTATCCATGTTTGGGACTTAAGTACTTCCTCAAATGTGCCATTAATAACACTCGGAAAAGGATTTTTCGAAAGATTTATTAGTGCTGTAGCGTTTTCATTCGATGGAAAATATATAAGTGGTGTCAGTGGTGATGATGCACATACTATGGGTATATGGCATATTGAAACAGGTCAACTTGTTACTTCTACTACAGTGCAAAAGGGATTGGCTCCACAAGTTAAATGTATGGCGTGGTCATCAGAGCAACAGTACACAGAATATATTACATCTGCAAATAGTGGTCTTTGTGATTTATTACTCACTACCGGAGAGCATCATATTAAACTGTGGTCATTTCGTCGTCCAGTTTCGACCGGTATGGAGTTAGGTGGGTTGAAAGAAGCATCGATACAATACAAAGAGTTAAGCTTAAATAAATTGAGTAAATCTGGTCATAAACCACCCAAAGTATCAACATGTGGCGCTTTTATAACCTGCTCAGACAAAACTAATGATGTTGTGGTTGGTGGTAGCAATGGATGTGTTTATTTATTTAAAAAGGGTGAATTAATTGCACATGTAGCTGCTATTAAAGGAGGTGTTTTCACTCTCCAAGTAATGAATGACAAAGTTATTTGTGGTGGTAGTCAAGGTGTTATCAAACTATTGGACGGTCGTACACTTAACATATTAGTTTCTTATTCTCTCTCTGGATCTATTGAAACACCTCGTGGCGGTAGTGTAATAAGTGACACTGACGATCAATATAATAGTGATATTAACTCCAATAGTCATGATATTTTAGGAGTAGCGCTATTCAATGGTGGTGGCAGAGGGTCGTCATCTGTCATTAAAGCTTTTGTTACAACAGCTAATGGCAAGATGATTCGTTTGGACTTTAATAGCACCTCGGTAACCAAGAACAATGTTATCAACTACTACCATGTGGGACCTGTGACAGCGGTATGCACGGAAAGCAGCAGGGGCGGAAGATTAATTGCCACTGGTGGTGATGATCGTAGATTATGTATTTGGGATGTTGTTTCTAGATCATTACTTGCACGATGTAATACCAAAGGTGGCGTACGTAGCTGT
>JACCDO010564322.1_pt1 | contig 16864 bp, 19 predicted proteins | sample 7446101 | NCBI WGS metagenome assembly JACCDO01 (sample SAMN15323440, study PRJNA562643) | freshwater metagenome | isolation source: river surface water | place: USA:Blue River Watershed | collected 2017-08-16 | reverse complement strand
TGCACTTCTACATTCTCTTCGTGGAGCACGATCTCAAAATCAAATTGATTTTCTAGTTCCAATACCTTCGCGAAAGAGCGTTGCTCGAAAGAGAGGCCGCCAATTCATCTCAGTTTTATCGAAAAGTATTGGCGAAAGTGAGAATCTACCTACGGAAGAGATTCTGACGCATACTCGAAAGGTCAGGGATCAATCGAATCTTGATGCAAAGGATCGGGCTGCAAATTTAGATAAGGCTCTGATTTCCCTGAGATTTCTCAGTGGCAAGGCGGTATTGATTGACGACCTGGTCACAACGGGGGCGACCCTGCATGAGGCAGCCCGCGCCCTACGCAGTAAGGGGATTACCGTTGCCGCTGCTGTAACTGCCTGTGTTGCAGAACCTCTACGATAAGGGGGCTCGAAAGGGCTGACCGCTTTTTGGCTATTGGAAGGTAGAGATATGGCTTCGATTATCGACCGCATCATGCGAGCCGGCGAAGGAAAAATCCTTCGCGACTTGAGCAAGATAGTCGACAAGGTCAACGCCTTTGAAAGCTCAATCTCACCTCTTACAGATGACCAACTTCGAGGTAAGACTCTTGAATTTAAGTCACGTCTTGCAAAAGGCGAGACACTGGATGATCTCTTGCCTGAAGCATTCGCTGTTGTTCGCGAAGCAGCAAAGCGCACACTAGGACAGCGTCACTATGACGTTCAGATTATGGGTGGGGCAGCACTTCATCGCGGAAATATCGCGGAGATGCGCACCGGTGAAGGTAAGACTCTCGTTGCAACCCTTCCTTCATATCTCAATGCACTCGCAGGCAAGGGCGTGCACGTTGTAACTGTTAATGATTACCTTGCTGAGCGCGATAGCGAGTGGATGGGTCGCGTACATAGATTCCTAGGACTTACAGTCGGCGTAATTCTCAACAGCATGACTCCGGCAGAACGTCGCGCTGCTTATATGTCCGACATTACATATGGCACAAATAATGAATTTGGATTTGATTATCTTCGTGACAATATGGCGTGGTCGATTGAAGATTGCGTGCAGCGAGATCACTTCTTTGCAGTAGTGGATGAAGTTGACTCGATTCTTATTGACGAAGCGCGTACGCCTTTGATTATCAGCGGACCTGCAGATAAGGCGACCAAGTGGTACGTCGAGTTTGCCAACATTGCTACAAAGCTGCAGCGAGATGTGCATTACGAAGTTGATGAGAAGAAGAAGACAATCGGAATTCTCGAAGAAGGCGTCACCAAGGTTGAAGAACTTCTCGGAATCGACAATCTTTATGAGGCAGCAAACACAACTCTTATCGGCTATCTCAATAACTCAGTCCGCGCTAAGGAACTCTTCAAGCGAGACAAAGATTATGTAGTCATGAATGGTGAACTCCTCATCGTTGATGAGCACACAGGTCGCATGCTTGCAGGTCGTCGTTATAGCGAAGGTCTCCACCAGGCTCTCGAAGCTAAAGAGCGCATCGATATTAAAGATGAGAACCAAACACTTGCAACAATTACCCTGCAGAACTACTTCCGTCTCTACGAAACCATTTCGGGTATGACCGGTACTGCGATGACAGAGGCTGCGGAATTCCACCAGATTTATAAGCTCGGCGTAGTTCCAATACCTACCAACCGCGAGATGCAACGTATCGACCAGCCAGATCTGGTTTACAAATCAGAGGTCGGAAAGTTTGCTGCAGTAACGCGCGATATCACTGAGCGCCATAGAAAAGGTCAGCCAGTTTTGGTTGGAACAGTCAGCGTTGAAAAATCTGAAGAGCTATCTGCATTCTTAAAGAAGGCGGGAGTGCCTCACGAAGTACTCAATGCAAAGCACCACGAACGCGAAGCTGCAATCGTCGCACGCGCTGGTATCAAAGGCGCAGTAACAGTTGCAACCAATATGGCAGGACGCGGTACCGACATCATGCTCGGTGGTAATCCAGAATTTATGGCTGATTTCGAACTTCAGAAGAGAGGGTTATCACCAGTTGATAATCCGGCTGAATACGAAAGCGCATGGCCTGCTGAGATTGCGAAGCAGAAGGCTGCGATCGAAAAGGAGCACGAAGAGGTAATCGCACTTGGTGGACTCTATGTGCTTGGTACCGAACGTCACGAATCTCGACGTATCGATAACCAGCTACGTGGTCGCTCTGGTCGTCAAGGCGATCCCGGAGAATCTCGTTTCTATCTTTCATTACAAGATGATTTGATGCGACGTTTTAACTCAGGAATTGTTGAGCGCGTACTAGCAGCAGCTGGACTTCCTGAAGATGAGCCAATCGAATCAAAGATGGTCTCAAATGCAATCCGCTCTGCCCAGACTCAGGTCGAGGCGCAGAACTTTGAAATTCGTAAGAATGTTTTGAAATATGACGATGTCATGAACCGCCAGCGTGAAGTAATTTATGCAGAGCGTCGCCTTGTTCTTGAAGGTGAAGATATTGGTACTCAGGTTGGCGACTTTATGGCTGAAACAATCTCAGCATATGTTCGCTCAGCTACCGCAGAAGGTTATGCAGAAGACTGGGATCTCAACCAACTCTGGACCGCAATTAAATTGATTTACCCAATCTCATTTACTCCTGAAGATCTCATCGCAGAGTTTGGTTCTATCTCTGCTCTCGATGCTGAAATCTTGGAGATTCGAATCCTCGAGGATGCAGTTGCTGCATATAAGAAGCGTGAAGAAGAGCTTGGTGCAGAAGTTCTGCGCGAACTTGAGCGAAAAGTTCTTCTATCAGTTCTCGATCGTAAGTGGCGTGAGCATCTCTACGAGATGGATTACCTACAAGAGGGCATTGGACTACGTGCAATGGCTCAACGCGATCCGCTCGTTGAATATCAGCGCGAGGGTTATGAACTATTTGCCGCGATGATGGATGCAATCAAAGAAGAGCTTGCCAGCTTGGTATTTAACGTCGAGGTAACCGTTGAAGGTGATGGCTCTCAGATCACAGCTCGTGGTGTTGATGAGAAGCCAGCGCAAAAGGCGCCACTTCGTTACAGCGCAGCCGATGAGAATGGTGTTGTTACATCAGGTGATGTCTCTCGTAACAGCCCATGTCCATGTGGATCTGGAAAGAAATTTAAGCGCTGCCACGGAGCTGCTTAACTCTTTAGATTAGACGTAGTGCTGTGCAGAGCCATCTGCCATCTACGCCTTCAAAGCGAATAACCACTGCGCGCAATCGATCTCCATATCTGACTGTCACGGTACTTTCACATATTCCGTCGAGCGGTTCTGACTGGTGAATGTTTCTGATTCGACCAATCTCCTTCTGGCTTCCGGTCTTTTTTAGCAACTCCATGTAGATGACTCGATGGCAAGAGCGAATGAGTTGCGCCGGCTGCCTTCTTCCCGCCCAGATTTCGAGAACGCTAACAATGAATTTCATCGTCCATGCATGTAACTCTGGAAGCTCTGCTGCCGAAGTTGGAATTGGCATCTCATCGAAATCAATATCTTCACCGAATGTAGAAGGAACGAGATAGAGCTTTGCTTTCTGTTCCGGAATTTCTTGCTTGGGTGGTGCGAAGATATCGAGAACTGGATGGCTCCAGAGCGCTGGATCTTCGGTACTTGAGATCAGTTGTAGATATGGCTTTTGGGTGGGTACAGGAAATTGGAGGGTTTCAGTGGTCATGGCGCGATGGTGCACGCACTAATCAGCCTTTCCATCATCTTTATAGATGAACCTAAATCATTCGAAAGGATGATTGTGTAAAACTAGAACTTGATTGCGATTGCCCACCTTTAACATCCCGCCATGTCTGCCAAAAAAGTACATAGTCCTCGCTTTGCAATTTCAATCGCACTCTTCATTGCAGCGTTAGTCGCATCGTTCTTGATGTCTCTCGCCGCTAATCAGAAGGAGCGGTACTGGGTTGTAAACAATCCAATAGCTGCCGGAAGTGAGGTGCGAATTCAAGATCTGGCTCAGATCGAAGTAACTTTGGGGAATTCAGGCGGCAAATATCTGCCAGCAACTATTAATCCAGCGCAATCGATATCACTAAGAAGGCTGCTGCCGGGTGAGCTCATACTTATTCAGTCGCTTGCTAGGCCGGGAGAGTCAGAGATCAACGATGAGATCTCAATAAGTCTTCGTTCTGTAGATATTCCGATAGGTGTAGTCACGGGGTCACTAGTAAACATCTATCAACTCTTTGATGCGAAGAACGGAGAAGTTGCAATCGAACCGCTCTTAATTCTTCGAAGTGCGCAAGTGAGCTCACTCGATCGCAAAGGGAGCAACTTTGGCGGAGAAGTCGCTCTCACAATTTCAGCGAGCCCTCGTGACACCGAACGAGTATTAGCTGCATCGACTAGCGGACGACTTGTCGCAGTGCAGACCAATGAGTGAGTCACAATCGACGGCAATTACTGCAATTCACAAAGCCGAGTTCGAGAGCTTTGCAGCCAGCACTCTCTTTGGACAAGGATGGAACGTCTTACATCGTGCACTAGATTGGCAATCGGTAATTGATTTCTTGGAAGCATCCCCAGAATTGCCGGATGTACTGCTCTGCTCCACCGATCTCATCGGCATAACTTCAGAATCCATCGAAGAGCTCAAATCGCGGGGGATCCGAATCTTTCTCTTCATGCATGAGGCAAGCATCGTGCGAGATTTTCCAGATGCACTGCCGATTCCTAATTCAGCTCTCGAACTTATTGGCTTAGTCAGGGGTTCTATTAGATCTCCTTTGCTAAGAAATTCGATCCCAGAGCGGAGAGCCAGTCGAGCAACCGTTCTGGGAGTCACTTCTGCCCATAGCGCGGCAGGTTGTACGACACTTGCAATCAATCTATCTTCAGAGTTAAGCGTTGCGGGTCATCGAACACTCTTGGTCGATGCGAATCCAACAGCGCCAGCTGTCGCAGTTCTGATTGGAGAGCAGGGACTTCATACCAATAAAGGATTTACCCAAGTGGGTGCTGGATTCTGGGCGATGGAGATTACACAAAACACAATCTTCGATTCCATCGCATTACTAGATAACGCGCAATATGAGTTCGACTTCATTGTTATTGATCTTGGTCCCACTCTTGAGATTGCAGAGACTTTGAGTGGCCGTCGTTGGTCTGGCGAGACTCTTGTCTGGGTCTCATCAAACGCAGATCATCTTTGGGTGTTGGCCAAATCAGATTTTCTTTCGCTTCATCGCCTTCGTAAATTAACTCAAGACTTTCTTCGAAATTCCATAAAACCTGAAATTTCTTTCATTCAATTTGCTACAAAATCTGGGCGTCGCTCTACGGCAGCAGATGAGCTCTTTGCCAATGCAATAAGCGTCCTTGGATCGAAGAGGGTCCTAAAGATTCCTCTAGATACGCGCTCTATCTCAATCGCAGAAAACACCCACGAGACCCTCTATCAATCAAATGAGAAGAGCCTCTTACGCAAGAGCATTCAAGGATTATCGGGTGAGATTAAGCGGTAACTTCTTATAGGCTAATCACATGCGCGCATATGTTGGGGTCACGGCCCAAGAGGTTGCAGAGCTCCTGAAAACTGGCCAATTAGATGCCAGCGATGTCTACGCTGCAACTGGAGTTTTCATTGCCAATAATAACGATCTCGATGAAGAGGAAATTGAATACACCCTCTCACTGGTTGCCGCAGAGGATGCCGTTGAATTGAAATCAAATGGCACCGGTTCTGCATGTGTCTTAGCTTTCGAAGTCCCAGATGCAATCATCAGCGAAACCCATGAAATGTCTATCTCGCTCAGTGGACCACTGAAGTGGGAGCATCTTGAATGTTGCTTTGAGGTCTCCGAAGACGGGGAAGAGCTAACGTGGTTTGCAACGCAAGAGATTGCAAATAATATTTCGGCATGGCTGGCTTAAGGATCCATCGTGCCTGCTATTGAAGAGTTTCTCCGCGGCCGTAGTCCGCTCGATGATAAACAGATTCACCGTCTGCGAGAGTTGATTGCAGATTGGCAGATGCTCTCAGATCTCTCTTTTGCAGATCTAATCTTGTGGGTTCCGCTTCGAAAAGATTTCAAGAGTTGGCCAACTGGATATGTAGCAGTCGCTCATATACGCCCAACTACAGCTGCAACTCTCTTTCCACTCGACCTCATTGGCGATGAGATTGCCTACGGTTCTCGCCCCAATATCGATCAAGCGCTTTCAACAGCTGAGATTGTCCGCGATACGCAACCAGAACCACTGGGTGAATACATGGTGAAGGAAGAGACCATTCCCGTTATGGTTGATAACCATGTTGTCGGTGTCATCTCTCGACACCGCAACTCTGAATTAATGCGCCAACCAAGTCGCCTCGAACTTAACTATCGCGAGATTGCCCATAACTTGTATCGAATGGTCTCTGAAGGAACATTTCCATTTGCCGATGCTGGAACGCTCTTTGATCCAGCTCCTCGCGTTGGAGATGGATTGATTCGACTCGATGTAAATGGTGTTGTCTCGTATGCAAGCCCCAATGCACGTTCTGCATTTAGCCGACTTGGCTGGATTAGTGAAGTAGAAGGACATAATCTCGGTGAGGTAGCAAAGTCTCTTGCACGCCAAAGTCCAGATGCGCAAGAGGAAAGTATCTCTGGGGGATTATCTGGCAAAGCTCTGAAGCGCGTAGAGATTGAGAATCAAGGCGGAACAATCTCATTTACTGTGCTTCCACTGCTGCAGAGTGAAGATCGAATTGGTGCAATCGTCTTGCTCAGTAACGTTACCGAACTCCGTAGACGCGAACGTGAACTTATTACGAAAGATGCAACCATCCGAGAAGTCCACCACCGCGTAAAGAACAACCTGCAGACAGTATCTGCCTTGCTTAGGTTGCAGGCTCGACGCATCGATGACCCTGGTGCCTCTGCTGCTCTCAATGAGGCCGTTCGCAGAATTGCATCAATTGCCTTGGTACATGAGACTCTTTCGAATAGTCCTGATGCATCAGTTGATTTTGACCAGGTCTTAGACAGCCTAGTTTCACATGCTCTCGAGCTGAGTCCACGAATGAGCGAGCTTCACATCAAACGAACAGGTGCACTTGGGTCGCTTGAACCACGAATTGCAACACCGCTTGCCTTAGTAATTACAGAATTGATTCACAACGCTCTTGAACATGGATTGGCCGAGACCGGTTCAGCCCTTGGAATTCACGTTGCTACAACCGCTAGCGAATTGCAGGTCACAATTTCTGATGATGGAGTTGGACTTCCAGATGGTTTCGATATAGCAACATCTCCGAACTTAGGGTTACAGATTGTTCGAACTTTGACTGAGAATGAATTAAGAGGAACGCTCTCATTGGTCTCTGATACAAAAGAAACTAAAGCAATTCTCAAGTTCCCGAGCGTCTAAGTTGGGAAAGTAAGTGCCGGAACTCCCAGAGGTAGAGACAGTACGCAGAGGTCTTGAACACCTTGTCACTGGATATCGGATAACAGAGTCATTAGATCTTCATCCTCGCTTACTCAAAGCTGAATCAATCGCCCCACTTAGTTCGCTGGTCGGCGCGAAAATCACCGGTACTAATCGCCGTGGAAAATTTCTCTGGCTCACATTAAACCGTCCTTATGTTTTAGTCGCCCACTTGGGTATGAGCGGACAGTTTTTAATCCACCAGAGCCATCGCCCTCGCGCCAAACATGTCCGAGCCCAATTTAGGTTGAAGAAGAATCTTCGCACTCAAGAACTCATCTTTAATGATCAGCGTACTTTTGGTTGGCTCTCTATCGAGCAAATCACTAATGGGGTCCCAGCATCTGCCCAACATATAGCCCCCGATCCATTTGACCCACTCTTCAACAAAGATGCAGCAATTTCTAATTACCTCAAACGAAACATCAAGATTAAGACTGCATTGCTCAATCAAGAGATTATCTCTGGCGTTGGAAACATCTATGCTGATGAAACCCTTTGGCGCTCCAAAACCCATCCAGAAACACTGACCTCTGAATTAACGCCCAAGAAAGTAACATCCATTATCGAATCTGCCACCGAGGTGATGCAGGAGGCAATCAATCAAGGCGGGACATCTTTTGATGATCTCTATATCAATGTAAATGGGGAGTCAGGATTCTTTGAGCAATCATTGGCAGTGTATGGACAGGAAGATCAACCATGTCCTCGTTGCGGTGCACCCATCCGGAGAATTACCTTTGGCGCACGTTCATCACATTTCTGTCCGCGCTGCCAAAAGAGAATAAACAAGTAAAAGAAGAAAACTACATTCTCGCTAAGAGTTTGAGTTATCCATCAATCGCGCACGATTACGTGCCGCGCGACGCTTTAGTGCACGACGCTCATCCTCTGATAGACCGCCCCAAACACCAGCGTCCTGTCCTGATTCAAGTGCCCAAGCAAGGCAGGCATCCTTGACGATGCATCGATTACAGACCTTCTTCGCCTCTTCGATCTGAGAGATGGCAGGTCCGGTATTTCCTACAGGGAAGAAGAGCTCTGGATCTTCTTCGCGACATGCAGATTGATGTCTCCAGTCCATGGCTCACCCCCCAATTCACTTTAACAATTTGTGCACGACCGGCGCGCAAGATGCTAATTCTCCCTGTTCGTAGATAGATAAACAAGAAGGTAGAGAGAAAGATTTCGAAGTTGAGGGTGATTTACATCCCTATTCGATGAAATAGTAGGAAAATCATTTCTTAGATGAGTGCCCCCGACAGGAATCGAACCTGTGCACCTGCCTCCGGAGGGCAGTGCTCTATCCCCTGAGCTACGGGGGCGCAGGTACAAGGGTAGGTTATATGACTATGAGTACAACAGAGATCGCATATTTTGCAACGGGATGTTTTTGGGGAGCTGAACGCCGCTTCTGGAATTTGCCTGGAGTAATAACAACGAGCGTTGGATATATGGGTGGCGTACGACCAAACCCATCTTATGAACAGGTGTGCACTGGAGTAACCGGTCATGCAGAGATGGTTGCGGTTACCTTCGATCCAACGAAGATCTCATACAGACGCTTGCTTGAAGAATTCTGGGTGATGCATGACCCAACTTCGCTCAACAGACAAGGTGGCGATATTGGAACTCAATATCGAAGTGCAATCTTCACCACAACAGAGGCACAAATGCTGCAAGCAGAAATCACTCGCGATGTATATCAGGCCGCGCTTACTCGTGCCGGTATTGGTCAAATCGTTACCGAGATAAAGAGCAGCGAAGGTGTTGAGTATTTTCTCGCCGAGGAGTATCACCAGAGATATTTAGAGAAGAATCCAAATGGCTATGACTGTCACTCGAGTACTGGGATTAACTTCCCGGCGCTAACTAATTAAGAGCTCTCCAGCAATACCAAGCAACGACGCTTCTGTAGGGTGAGAATTTAGCGCCTTTCTTCTCGAGCTCGGCGGGAGTAATTTCATTTTTTAGTGCATAAATTTTCTCCCAGCCACGGCGTACACCAAGATCGCCAGTTGGCCAGATATCTAATCGTCCAAGCTGAAACATCATGAACATATCTACCGTCCAGGGGCCGATTCCCCAGAGACTTGTAAGTTGATCAAAGATAACATCGTCATCTTCAATCTCATGGAGCTTATTTACTTTTATCTTCTTGGTGATTGCAGCTTCCGCAAGACCATTAATCGATTTGTACTTTGCACCTGATACTCCTGCAGCACGCATATCTGACTCAGAGATAGCGGCAATCTTGGATGGAACAATCTTTCCGCCAGCCAAAGTTTTTACCCGTAAAAAAATGGTCTCTGCCGCTTTAACTGCCAATTGCTGGGAGATAACTGACTCGACGAGGGCTTCAAAGTGTGTAACTGGTTTAGGGTTTCGACCAATAGTGCACAAAGGGTGGCTCTCGATAATTTTTGCCAGTCTCTTATCTCGAGCAGAGATTTCCCGAGTAATTTTTCGCATGGCAGCCGAGGGGATTAGTTCGGTCATAGATAAAGAGTAGGCAAAATGCAATACTTCGTCCATGAGCGAGAAAGAATTGATGCAGTTGCGTGCACATGAGCTCTCTGAGTTACGTACTCACCGCAGTGAAAAGTGGCGTGCATTTCCCGCCGATGTTCTTCCCTTGCCTGTAGCTGAGATGGATTTTCCTGTTGCAGAACCCATTCGCAATACCTTGCGCGGAATGATTGATAAATCTGACTTGGGTTATTTAGGAGCAATTCCTGAGATGGGCAAGGCATTTTCTACATTTGCTACACAACGCTGGGGTTGGAAGTCAGATCCAAACCAAGTGCGCATCGCAGCAGATGTTGGGGTGGGAGTCGTAGAAGTCTTACGCGTAATTACTCAACCCGGCGACAAGATACTTATCAATTCACCTGTCTATCCAAATTTTTGGACCTGGATTACCGAGACTCACCTAGTAGATGTTGATGTCCCCTTTATTCACCAAGACCACGAGACGGAAGGCAGTTTCTGGGCTTTGGATTGGGAAGGTATCGAGAAAGCATATGCATCGGGCATTAAAGCCCATCTGTTGTGCAATCCACATAATCCACTTGGCAGAATGTTTTCGCGCGAAGAACTTTCTCGATTTGCAGAGCTAGCGCACAAGTACGGAGTCATTGTCCTTAGCGATGAGATTCATGCACCTTTGACATATGAGGAAAGTAAATTCATTCCATTTTTAACACTTTCAGATCATGCGCGTCAGGTCGGAATCACAATTACAGCAGCAAGCAAGGGATGGAATATCGCAGGGCTTAAATGTGCAATTATCGTGACGGAAGATCAAAAGCTTCACGAGAGACTCAATGCGATTGCACCTGCAACTCATTACCGAGCATCCCTTCTTGGAGCGTTTGCAACAGTTACCGCTTTTGAAGAAGGTGAACCTTGGCTCAACGCATTGATGGCGCAGATGGAAATCAATAGACACCTAGTCGCAGATTTAATCGAACGATTTACTCCAAAAGTTGGGTATCACCTTCCCAGATGCTCATATCTAGCTTGGCTAGATCTCTCGCAATTCAACTTAGGTGAAGACCCTGCAGCGACATTGGTTGAGAAGGCAAAGGTAGCTTTCGTTCCAGGAGTTCGATTCGGTAAACAGTCGAGCCAATTTGTACGCTTAAATTTTGCAACGAGCCCAGAGATATTAGAAGAGGCCTTCACGAGACTTTCGCCAGTTCTGCGCTAAGCGATTACGCTATACCCATGTCAGATGACCGCCTTCACCCTGAAACAATTGCAATCTCGTCAGGGCGACCTGCTCAAGAAGCTGGTGCAGGTTTAAATTCCTCCATCTCGCTCAACTCAACTTTTAACGCCGGCGGTCCGATTAATTATGGGCGAACAGGAAATGAAACGTGGCAGCAATTAGAAGCGGCAATCTCTGCACTTGAAGAAGCAGAATCAACGCTGGTCTTCTCATCGGGAATGGCTGCAATTTCTGCAGTCTTTTCACTTCTTCCTCATGGTGCACCGGTTGTCGCATCGCACGAGGGATATAGCGGCACCATGGCGCTTTTAAAGAAGTATCACCAAGACGGTCGCCTCGAAGTTCGATTTGTAGATATCACAGATACTAAAGAAGTAATTGATAAGTTGCAGGGCGCTGCATTTCTTTGGGTTGAATCACCTACAAACCCAGGTCTTGGTGTCGCAGATGTTGCCGTAATCATTGGGGAGGCTAAAAAGCGCAATATTGGCGTCGGTTTCGATAATACCTTTGCTACACCAATCAACCAGAAGCCGCTTACATTCGGCGCAGATATCGTCATGCACTCCGTTACCAAATATTTAGCAGGACATAGCGATGTCATTCTTGGATCGCTCTCAGTTAAAGACCCAGCCCTTAAATCTCGCCTTCAAGAAGCTCGCACTTCTTTGGGTTCTATCGCGGGTCCCTTTGAAGTTTGGCTCGCCTTACGTGGAATTCGCACCTTTCCAATTCGCTTCCAGAGAGCGCAAGAGAGCGCAGCAATTCTGGTTGAGAAATTAGCCTCTCATCCAAAGGTCTCCAATGTTCGCCATCCAGGCTTCGGTGCAATCATCTCCTTCGAAGTTGAAGGAGATGCGGCAAGAGCCGAGAAAGTTTGTAGTTCGTCCTCGCTCATCGCAAATGCGACAAGTCTCGGGGGAGTCGAAAGTACTTGGGAGCGTCGCCGTCGATGGGAGCTGGAGAGCCATAGCGTTCCCGAGAACCTCATCCGTCTCTCCGTTGGCTGCGAACACGTGGACGATCTCTGGAGAGATATCGACACAGCTTTGAATTCCAATTAATTTTTCAATAAATAGAGCGCTTTAATTCAAAGTGGAGTATTTTTATCCTCATGAAAGCGCTTCGTAGATTCATAGCGGCAATTACTGTTGCTCTACTGGCATTTCGCGCAATTGGTTCGTTTTTATCTTGGGTTGAGAAACAAGATGACAATGAGACCGATGCTTGGATTGATGAAGAAGAATTTGAAGAAGCTTAAGTGAGTGCGGACTCATACATTGCAGGTACCTGCAATATTGGAAAAGGTGAAGTACGCCGCCGTCAATTAGTTGCTCTCATTGGTTTTGCGCTCTCACTAAGCGCCCTGATTGGTTTCATTTCAGCAGGAACTCAACCTTCGCTTCGACTTGGAATTTTCATCCCACTGACTGTTGGATCAATTGGTTTAGTCCAGTCGCGAAAAAAGTTCTGTCTCGCATATGGATTTATGGGAACATTTAATTTTGGAAAGTTAGGCCAGCTTTCTCGTGTCAGCGATAAAGCTTCGCTGGCTGCAGATCGCAAGATGGCAATCTCAATTTTGGTTCAATCCCTCGCTTTAGCTGCAGTTCTCACCCTGATTGTCTATTTACTGCCCCTGACATAAATTCAACAAACACCTTACATTTCCCTGGAACAAGTGAGATGCTAATTGGGTGAAAATCATAATTCATACCCGTCATGCAGAGTTAGCAAGTGATTTCAAAGCGATTGTAGAAGAAAAACTTCACTCAATGGAACGATTTAGTATCACGATTGATCGTATCGAAGTTGAAGTGCTCCACGAAGTTAACCCTCGCCAAGGTAAGCATTCGCATAAAGTAGTGATTACATCCCACGGATCGGGCCCGTTACTTCGCGCAGAGGCGGCATCATTTAATGATGTAGCTGCATTTGATGATGCAATTAAAAACATTGAGCTTCAAATCAGAAAAATTCACGAAAGAGAAAAGAGTCATGATCGACATACTCTTCGTACTATGAAGGTTGATGACGAAGCTTAATTAGCGACGTTTCTTTTCTGCGCCGTTCTTCTCACTGTACATATTCTTCGGCGGGCGAGGCGGCTCTGTCGGTTGAATTGGAGGTTCACCTAGCGCTTCAATTGCAGATTCGCGGGCAATAACAGCAGCTGCGATTACAGACTTCAGATTTGAATTAATCGCCGACTTTTGTTCTGGCTTAAGCGCTGATTGCATAGCAAGCTTTGAATCTTGGCGTGCCTTGCGAATGGCTGAATCGAATGTCTGATTAATGGTTTTCATCTTCTGATTTCGCTCACGCATAGCAGCGTTAAATAACTCACGATCCTTCTTAAACTGTTCCATTGAAATCTTATACATATCGATCTGTGATGTTGGGGCAGGCGTTGGCTGCACATCGGCAGCTGCAGGATATGTAAATGATGCGAGCAGGAAAATAGCACCGGTTAATCTGGCGGCTACTGACTGCTTCATGCACCAATAGTAATTCTCTTTAGGTGTGAATACTCTGTGAAAGTTCTCGTGGTTATGTGTGCGAAGTTGGGAACTGGTAGAAATTTTCACCTGTACATGGGAAGGTTTGCACATGAGCCAGCTCATTATGATTATCGACGATGAGGCCGGAGTTCGGGAACTTCTGGGCGATGCCCTCAAGTTAGCCGGCTTTGAGACCGTAACTGCCGCCGATGCGATGATTGCGCAGACCCTGCTTCGAACAACAAAGCCGGACATTCTTGTCGTTGATATCAATATGCCCTTGATGGATGGTTTTGAATTTATCGAACGAATAAGAAGTAATGGGGATAACACTCCTGCGCTTATGCTCAGCGCCCGCGGTGATCGTGCAGATGTAACTCGCGGACTAACTCTCGGAGCCGACGATTATGTAACTAAGCCATTTGGCCTAGAAGAGCTTGTTCTGCGAATCAAAGCTATTTTGCGTCGCTCTCAATTTAGCGAAAACGTTCAGGAAACTCTCACCCATGGACCGATTACTCTCGATGCCAAGAGCCATCAAGTCACATTTAACGGGGAAGCGGTAGATCTCTCTCCAACAGAGTTCAGACTTCTGCAGGTGCTTCTAGAGAGCAAAGGTCGAGTTCTAAGCAAGACGCATCTTCTCGATGAAGTTTGGGGAATCACATTCGAATCTGAGAGCACAGTTGTCGATACCTACATCTCTTACCTTCGAAAGAAGTTACATCGCGATGGATTCGAAGGCATTCGTACGATCAGAGGAGTCGGATTCCAGCTTAACGCGGAGAAGAAGTGAGAACCTCAAATTCTTCTCGCACGAGTTTCGTCACCCTTTTACTGATCACATTTGTAACTGTGGGAATTGGCGGCTATTCCGCAATTCATACACGCGGTGCAGAATTATCTGAAGTCAATGGCTCCGTTAATTTTGTAGCCCAAGCAGCGATTGATAACCCGAAGCAATCGGTAGGTGCAGCCCTCTTTGCAATCGAGCAACTGACTCTCAACATAACTTTGACTCTACTTACTCGCCAAGGTCAAGAGACTTTGATTAACGAGTCATCTCTGCAGTACTTGGGTGCTCCTGAGTTTGAAAAAGTCCGCGAAGCTGCGCAAAGACCCGTAAGAGTTGGCGGCCCTTCACCATTCCAACTTCGTTCCGTCCCTCTTTCTGGCGGCGATTATCTGCTGATCTCTCGATCTGTTTCAGAGATTGATTCTCACTTCAATTCAAATATTCGCTCACTTGCTGCTTTCACGCTTGTTGTGGACTCTGCTGCTGGGTTGCTTCTCTTTTTCTACTTCAGGCGAATAAATCGACGTAGCGATGTCGCATCACTGGCACGTATGCAGGAATTTCTAGGCGACGCATCCCACGAGCTCAGAACCCCCCTTACCGTTGTAAAGGGTTATGTCGAAATGTTGAGCAAGAAGCAGTTAACTTCTGATGCAGATCAGGAGCGAGCTTTCTCCAGAGTGGGCTCAGAAATCAAGCGTATGGAGAATCTCATTCAAGACCTTTTGCTATTGGCCGAGCTAGGCGAGAGCGGCTCAAGAGATGTGGAAAAGATTGACCTCAGTGAAATCCTTAACGCACATGGAATCGATTTCAAGACGCTCAATCCTCAGAGAACTGTCACCTTAGAGATTGAAGATGGAATTGAAGTGATGGCGGCAAGAGATTACCTGGCACGCTTTATTCAGAATGCGCTGACAAATATCATGAGGCATACAGCAGTTGATGATGCCGTCGCAATCTCGTGTAAGAAATCTGGAAAGTCAGCGAGGATTCTTATTGGTGATGCCGGCCCCGGCCTTCCCGAAAGCGCCTATCAAGAGAATATTCGATCTCTTGCTCGCTTCGATAAATCGCGATCTCGTGAAAATGGTGGTTCAGGCCTAGGAATGAGCATCATGACTGCTGTGATTGCAAAACTCCACGGCAATTTCGCACTTCGAAAGAGCGCACTTGGGGGACTCGAAATCGCAGTCGACCTGCCTTTAGCTAAAGACTAAACTCTTCTTGTGAATGAGAAGAGCCTTGAAGAAATCTTCAATGAGTTAGAAGAGAAGTTCGGGGATACATCATCCTTAGTTCGAGTAGTGCTCTCTGGTCGCAGAAGGAATATGCAGACCGCCCACGAACGTGTAGATATGCGACCGGTTGAGATTAAGGGCGAGATTCAGCTGCAGGTAAGTCATAGCGATGGCCGCCAGATGACGACAAAGAATTATCCACCTATGCAGGCTCCGTTTTCAGAACTGATTCGTTCTGGATATGCAAATATTCTTCTTGAGAGAACAACTGAGACTTTAAGCCTTCGCATTACCAAGAAGGGTGAGCCCCTCATCCATCGAGAAGTGGCTGTAAAGGAGCAAGAGCTCAACCACGACAGAAGCAAGAGTCGATTACTGGATCCCTCAGATCCATTTCTCATCGCTGTCGGAATTTCAGATTCCAATGGCAATGTTAAGCCGAGCAAATCAGATAAGTACAAGCAGGTAGAAGAGTTCTTAAGGTTGTTGACACCAACGTTGACTTCGGCGATAGCGGCTGGGCATATCCATACTCCTACGAATTCAGAGCCTCTAGCCATCGTTGACTTAGGTTGCGGCCATGCTTACCTAACATTTGCAGCGCATCAATATCTGCGATTGCAGGGTATTCCAGTCAAGGTCATTGGTATCGACGTCCGTGGGGCTGCCAGAGATCGCAATAATAAGATTGCAAAAGATCTTGGAATCGAATCGACCATTGAATTTCGTGCCGAAGAAATAAGTGATACCAAGTTAGAGAAGGCAGATGTTGCGATTGCCCTACATGCTTGCGATACAGCAACTGATGATGCAATAGCTTGGGCCGTAAATCACAATGCGAAGTTGGCGCTCCTTGCACCATGTTGCCATCACGATATTCAGTCACAGATGCATGAGATCCCAGAGCCTTGGTCCCTGGTGACGCGAAATGGAATTATGAAAGAGCGCTTGGGAGATCTCCTGACTGACGCAATTCGTATGCAGATAATGAAGTTGAAGGGCTATCGAGTCGAAGCAATCGAATTTATCGGGGGAGAGCACACCCCAAGAAATCTCATGATTCGAGCGGTAAAGACTGGCGCAACTCCAGACCCATCCGATGAGGCTAAATATGAGGAGATGCTCGCGCTCTGGAAAGTTAAACCTGCACTCGCATCACTTATCAACCGTTAGACTTCGCAACATGTCAAAGGT
>JACCDO010349717.1_pt1 | contig 16870 bp, 12 predicted proteins | sample 7446101 | NCBI WGS metagenome assembly JACCDO01 (sample SAMN15323440, study PRJNA562643) | freshwater metagenome | isolation source: river surface water | place: USA:Blue River Watershed | collected 2017-08-16 | reverse complement strand
GTACCCGTTTGTCGGTTTTTGCCAGCTTGCCCCGGCTCAAACTCATCGTTGTTGATGAAGAGCATGACCCCAGCTTCAAACAAGGCGATGGCCCTAGACACTCCGCCCGCGATTTGGCGGTGTTCAGAGGGCATCAGCTGGGCATCCCAGTGGTCTTGGCTTCTGCAACGCCCTCGCTGGAAAGCTGGAACAACAGTGCTGCAGAACGCAAGTCGGGTTATCTGCGCATAGGCATGCCTTCGCGACAAGGCCATCAACCCATGCCCGAGTTGGTGGTGGTGGACATGAATCGGTTTTCACGCAAAACCAGTTTGTCCAAGGCTTTGGAACACGCCATCAAAGCCAGAATCGATGCCTCCGAGCAAGTCTTGCTGCTGCTCAATCGGCGAGGTTACTCACCGGTCTTGTATTGCCCAGATTGCCAGTGGACCAGCGATTGCCCACATTGCTCTGCCCATCAAGTGCTGCACAAGATGGACCATCGCCTGCATTGCCACCACTGCGGCCTGCAAACGCCTGCGCCGCGGACTTGCCCCTCATGCGGTGGTCATCAAATTTTGGGCTTGGGTCAAGGCACCGAACAAATCGAGGAAGAACTCATCCACCGTATGAGCGAATGGCGTAAACCCAATGGCGAGCCAGTGACCCTCATGCGAATGGATGCGGACACGGTGCGTCTCAAAGGTCAACTCACCAGTCAGCTCAATGCGTTTCACCAAGGTCATGCCGATGTGTTGATCGGAACCCAGATGGTGGCCAAAGGCCACGACTTCCGCCGCGTCGGCTTGGTGGCTGCACTTAACCCCGATGGTGGATTGTTCAGCAGCGACTTCCGTGCCCCCGAGCGATTGTTCGCCTTGCTCATGCAAGCCGCAGGCCGTGCGGGCCGAGACCCCAATCGCCCCAGTGCGCTGCCTGCTCAGATGTGGATTCAGACCCATCACCCCGAACATCATTTGTTCCGGCACTTGCGACATTCTGACTATGCAGGATTCGCCGAAGACGAACTTGAGGCCAGGCGAAGCATCGGCCTTCCACCCTTTGTTCATCAAGCGCTGCTCAGGACCGAATCGCGCAAACCCGAGCCCGCCTTGGAGGCACTGAACCGGCAGCACCAGCGGTGTGAGACCTTGGCCCAATCTGCACAAGGCGCATTGACCGTTCACCATCCTGTCCCCATGTCCATGGGCAAACTTGCTGGCGTGCACCGGGCCCAGTTGCTCATCGAGTCGAACTCGCGCAAAAGCCTTCAGGCATTTTTGCAAGCCTGGGATGAACAAGCTGCGGCCAGCTTGCGCCAAGAAAAAGGTTTGTTGCGCTGGGCCTGGGACATCGACCCGGCCAGCATTTAAAGGCGTGAAGCGCTCAAGACGGCTTGAGCAAGTTGACCATCAGCGAAAAGGTCGGAAACGCCATGATGGTCGACACCAGAATGATTCGCGCAATGCGGCCATTGTTGGCCCCCATGCGTTCAGCCAGCATGGCAACGTTACTTGCACTGGGCAAAGAGGCCACCAACACCACGACGGTGATGGCAAACATGTCGATGGGCACACCCAAGCGGCGTGCGATCAGCAGGGCCAACAGAACCAAGATGGGATGGAGCAGCAGCTTCAGCAAGGCCACAGGGATATAGTCTTGCCAGGGTACATGATGCGAGCGATCCAGTTTGGTTTGCATCACCGATCGAGCCAACACCGACCCAATCGTGAACAAGGCCACTGGCGAAGCGGCCTGCGCCAACAAAGCCATCGATGTGCTCAAGGGTCCGGGGAGCTTGAACTCGTTGGCAGAAGCCAAAGCACCCAGAGCAATCGCCCAGGGCATGGGATTGCTGAAAACACCTTTGAGGGCCATTTGGAAAGCACGCCAGGCCCCTTGTCCGTTGGCATCATCCAATCGCGATAAGCCCACGCACAAAGAGGTGGTGATGATCATGTCGCACACAATGGTCACGATGGCGGGGCCCGCCGCTTGTTGACCGAGCAATGCCACCAACAAAGGCACCCCCATGAAACCCGTGTTCGGGAATGCCGCCACCAAAGCCCCCAAGGCCCCATCGTTCCAGCGGATGCGCGGCCCCAGCGTCACGGCCAAGGTGAAAAACACCATGATCAAGGCGCAGAACAGGTACACCAAGAACAAAGGCAAATCCAACAAGTCACGGATAGGGGTGTTGGCACCAAACTGATACAGCATGGCGGGCAATGCAAAAAACAGAACAAACGCGTTGAGGCCAGGAATGGACTCCAAGCTGAGCCACCGGCGATGGGCGGCCACATAGCCAGCCAACACCAGCGCAAAAAATGGAAAAGTGACTTCGAGGATGTTGAGCATGATTTTGATATTTTGACCGTTATGATTTTGCACCAGGGTCGCCCTTAGGCGGCCCTGTCGCTTTCATGTCTGCCAACCTTAACCTCCCTCAACTTCAAGCGGTTCATCACCTCAACAGCCCATGCTTGGTGCTGGCAGGTGCTGGCTCTGGCAAAACACGGGTCATCACCCACAAAATCGCTCAACTCATCCACTCCGGCGTGCCCGCTGAGCGAATTGCTGCGATCACCTTCACCAACAAAGCGGCCAGCGAGATGCGTGAGCGCGCTCGGCAATTGGCTGGCAAAGCCGCAGCATCGGTTCGCATCTGCACCTTTCACGCATTGGGCGTTTGGTTTTTGCGCCAAAGCGCTCAAGCCATAGGGCTCAAAGGCCAGTTCAGCATCCTTGACACCTCGGATGTGCATTCGCTGATCAAAGATGCGGGCGGCACCACCGACAAGGGTCTAGCCAACCGTTGGCAATGGTGCATCAGTGGCTGGAAAAACCAAGGCTTGTCGCCAGAAGCGGCGCTGTCGCAAGCTGGAGATGAAGATGAAAAAACCTGTGCCCTGGTCTACGCCCGCTACCAAGAACGGCTGAGCGCCTACCAAGCGGTTGATTTCGACGACTTGATTCTTTTGCCCTTGCGCGCCTTGGAACGCGATGAGAGTTTGCGCCTGCATTGGCAGTCTGTGTTTGATCACATCTTGATCGACGAATACCAAGACACCAATGCCATTCAATATGAGTGGCTCAAGTTGATGGTGGGGCCGGGTGGGTGCTTCACCGCGGTGGGTGATGACGATCAATCGATTTATGGCTGGCGCGGTGCAACGCTGGACAACCTCAAGCGGCTACCCGAAGACTTTCCAAGCCTGAGGGTCATCAAGCTGGAACAAAACTACCGATCGACGTCATCGATCCTTCAAGCGGCCAACCAGCTCATCGCGCCCAACCCCAAACTCTTTCCCAAGCGCTTGTTTTCAGAGCTGGGTCAAGGCGAGCCGGTTCGCATCATCGATGCCGACCACGAAGAACACGAAGCCGAACGGGTGGTGGCGCGCATCCAATCCTTGCGTGCAGGCCACCTGACTGAAATCGGCGCAACCCGCAAAGAATGGAAAGACTTCGCGGTGCTCTATCGCGCCAACCACCAGGCCAAAGTGCTGGAACAAGCCTTGAGGCGTGCGCAGATTCCCTACCGGGTTTCGGGTGGGCAGAGCTTTTTCGAGCGCACTGAAATCCGCGATCTGTGTGGCTGGTTTCGGCTTTGGGTCAATAACGACGACGATCCTGCTTTCTTGCGCTCAGTGACCACGCCCAAGCGCGGCATTGGCCATCAAACCTTAGAAAAGCTGGGGCAGTTTGCATCCCTCTCTCACGTCAGCCTCTTTGAGGCATTGTTTCAACACAGCTTGCACACGGCGATTTCGGGTCGTGCACTCGACGGGCTCAAGCACTTTGGTGAGTCTGTCAACGATTGGGCCTATCGGGCCCGTCATGCTATAGGGCAGCAAGCTGCCTCTGATTTTTTACAGCAGTGGCTCAAAGAGTTGAACTACGAACAGCACATTTACGAGCTGGAAGACAACGAGCGGCTCGCTGCCGCACGCTGGGACAACGTGCTGGAATTTTGCAATTGGATGGCGCGCCGTTGCGGCGGCGCCGAGGAAGACCCGACCAGCGTCATCCTGCACACGCCTGAAAAATCCTTGTTGGAGGTCGCGCAAAGCATTGCACTGATGTCCACTCTCTCAGAGCGCGAGCAAGACCAGAATGTGGTCACACTGTCAACGCTGCACGCTGCCAAAGGCCTGGAATGGCCCCACGTGATGCTGGTGGGCGTCAACGAAGGTTCTCTGCCTTTTCAATCGGGTGAAGAACAAGGCGCTGGCGTGGACATCGACCCCTTGCGCTTGCAAGAAGAAAGGCGCCTCATGTATGTGGGCATCACGCGCGCACAACACACCCTGGTCGTGAGCTGGTGCAAACGCCGCAAACGTGGGCGTGAGTTGCAACCCGGCAAGCCCAGTCGTTTCATCCAGGAAATGTCTTTGCCAGCTGACACACAAAAAGAAGACCCCAGGGCCAAGCTCAAAGCCTTGCGCGCTGAGTTCGCTCAGAGGGCTGCGGCCTCAGCCAAAGCCATGGAGTGAGGTTCAAGCCGAGTGGATTCGAACCCTGGGGCTTGATTCGGCGGGCAGTTCCATGCGACCCATCACTGCGGCTTGATGAAACCCCTCGGCATGAAAGATCGCGAGCACTTCTTCTACCGCACTGGGCGAACAACTCACCAACAAACCACCGCTGGTTTGAGGATCGCTCACCAGCGCGCTGTCGAGCTCTGACCAATCGCGATGAGGGCAGTCGATCTGATTGAAATAAGACTGTTGATTGCGGGCCGATGCGCCCGTGATGCAACCGGCCTGAGCCAAGGCCTTGGCTTGGGGCAAAAGTGGCACGCGATGCCAATCGAGGTGCACATCCAGCTTGGCGCCACGCGCAAGCTCCAAGGCATGCCCCGCAAGGCCAAAACCCGTCACATCAGTCATGGCATGGACAGCATCCAGTGCCGAAAGCCGTGAACCTGGTGTGTTGAGTTGCGTGGTGATCGACACCATGTCGCGATAGCCTTGCTCATTGAGCACTTGCTTTTTGAAGGCGGATGAATAAATGCCCACACCCAAAGGCTTACCCAGAATCAAAACATCTCCTGCGCGCGCAGACGCATTGGTTCGGATGCGACTGGGATGAGCCAATCCCAGCACCACCAAGCCATAAATCGGTTCGACCGAATCAATCGTGTGGCCACCCGCAACTGGGATGCCCGCCTTTTTGCAAACCGATTGACCGCCTTCCAAAATTTGGGCAATCGACTCTGGCGACAGCACATTCACCGGCATGCCCACCAGCGCAAGGGCCAGGATCGGTTGTGCGCCCATGGCATACACATCGCTGATGGAATTGGTGGCAGCGATGCGACCAAAGTCAAAGGGGTCATCCACCACTGGCATGAAAAAGTCTGTGGTGGCCACTAAGGCTTGTTCGTCGTTGAGCTTGTAAACAGCCGCATCGTCCGAAGTCTCTATGCCCACCATCAATTCGGGGGGCATGACCATGGTGGATGTCCTCGACAGGATGTCGCGCAACACCCCCGGCGCAATCTTGCAACCGCAACCGCCACCATGAGCCAAATCAGTGAGCCTGATCTGCGGATTGGTCATCATCAATCAAGCGCCAAACGGCTTGACCCCAAAGAGATAGGCATGCAAGACAAAAGCGAACACAGCGTAGAACACCAAACCCGAAGCAACTGCGATCAGCGTGGCGCGCAAATGAGTTGGTGCTGCGGGCAGTTGCGCCAAACGATCCCTGCGTCGACTTGCGCGAAAGCCCAACACAGACCACACCAGAAAGCCGCCAAACAAAACGATTTCTGCCAACAAGCCATTGGAGAGCAAATGAGCCAGCGCCCACAGCTTGACCCCGGCATACATGGGATGTCCAATGCGCGCCTTGATGTGATTACCTGGCACATAAGCCGACACCACCAGCACCGATGCGATCAGCACCAACAGGGAAGCCAAATGCCTGAGTCCAAGGGGTGGTGTCCAAACCACGACAGGGTTGAGTTTGCTTTGGGCAAAACCCCAGCACAACACAGCAAAGCCAAGGATGGAGGCCAGGGCATAAAGCCCTTTGAAGCGCTTTTCGCCCCACTGTTCTACCCACCGTTGGCGCTGATCCTGCGCAAAGATGCGCAAGGAATGAACGCCCAGAAAGAGAACCAATCCCAGAATCAGGAGTTCCATGTTGCTTGCTCCAAAGAAGTGATGGGGCTGATGGTCTTAGGCCAGACTGCCGTGGCAATGCTTGTACTTCTTGCCACTGCCGCAAGGGCAAGGATCGTTGCGCCCGACATTCGCAAAAGCTTCCGAATCCGCGCTCGCCGCAGTCGTCGTTGCCTCGCCGCTTTCGTCGGGTGCGGTGTAGGTGACGTTGCGCAACTGCTCGCCTTGTGCCTCAATGGCTTCGGCAGCTTCGCTGGCCTGCTCGCTGGACTGGATTTGAACCGTCAGCAACAAGCGCGTGACTTCGTTTTTCACTGAATCCAGCAAGAGTGAGAAAAGCTCAAAGGCTTCACGCTTGTACTCTTGCTTGGGTTGCTTTTGGGCATAGCCACGCAAATGAATGCCCTGGCGCAAGTAGTCCAAGGCCGACAAATGCTCACGCCAGTGCGTGTCCATGCTCTGTAACAAAACCATTCGCATGAAAGGCATGAACTGCGCCATGCCAACGATTTCGACTTTGGCCTCGAAATGAGCATCTGCAGCCTGAACCACGCGCTCAACCACATCATCGTCAATCACTTGATCCGAGGACTCCACCCACTGAATCAACTCCACATCGAGTTGCCATTCTTGGTTGAGCACCGATTGCAAAGCGGGCAAGTCCCACTGCTCTTCCACCGAATCCACTGGCACATATTGGCGAACCAGGTCGGTCATGCAGGACTGGCGCAATCCTTTGATCTGAAGGGCAATGTCAGCGTTGTCCAGAATTTCATTGCGCTGTTGATAGATCACTTTGCGCTGGTCGTTGGAGACGTCGTCGTATTCCAGCAATTGCTTGCGTATGTCGAAGTTGTGGGCCTCGACTTTGCGCTGGGCGCTTTCAATGCTTCGCGTGACCATGCCCGCCTCGATGGCTTCACCCTCGGGCATCTTGAGCCTGTCCATGATGGCTTTGACACGATCGCCTGCAAAGATGCGCAGCAAGGGGTCTTCCAGGCTGAGGTAGAAACGGGACGAACCCGGATCGCCCTGACGACCTGATCGGCCACGCAACTGGTTGTCGATGCGGCGCGATTCATGGCGCTCGGTGGCAATGATGCGCAAGCCCCCCAGGCCCACCACTTCGTCATGGTCTTTTTGCCACTGCACGCGCATGGCCTGAGTCTGTGTGGGAAGAGTCGAAGCGTCCAAACCTTCTTGGGCAGCCAGCGTGGCGATGGCCTTGTCCACATTGCCTCCAAGAACAATGTCCGTGCCACGTCCCGCCATGTTGGTGGCGATGGTGATGGCGCCCTTGGCGCCGGCCTGAGCAATGATGTCGGCTTCGCGTTCGTGCTGCTTGGCGTTGAGCACCTGATGCGGCAACTTGGCCTGGGTGAGCAAATGAGAAATCAGCTCAGAGTTCTCAATCGATGACGTGCCGACCAAAACAGGCTGGCCGCGGTCATGGCACTCGCGAATGTCTTCTATGGCTGCTTTATATTTTTCGGCTGTGGTCTTGTAGATTCGGTCAAGTTGGTCTTCGCGACGGCTGGGGCGATTGGGGGGAATGATGACCGTCTCAAGGCCATAAATTTCCTGAAACTCGTAGGCTTCGGTGTCAGCCGTACCCGTCATGCCCGCCAATTTGCCGTACAAGCGGAAATAGTTCTGGAAGGTGATGGACGCGAGCGTTTGATTCTCGGCTTGGATGGCCACGCCCTCTTTGGCTTCCACCGCTTGGTGCAGGCCATCGCTCCAACGGCGGCCCGACATCAAACGACCCGTGAATTCGTCGACGATGACGATCTCTCCGGCTTGAACCACATAGTGTTGATCACGGTGGAACAAATGGTGAGCCCGCAGCGCGGCCATCAGGTGATGCATCAGACTGATGTTGGCAGGTTCATAGAGCGATGCCCCATCGCTGAGCAAGCCCATGGTGACCAGCAGCGATTCGGCCTTTTCATGACCCGCTTCAGTGAGGTGAACTTGTCGGCCTTTTTCATCCAGCAGATAGTCGCCGGGCTCAATCACGCCTTCACCAGTTCTGGGGTCGGCTTCGCCAATTTGGCGTTTGAGGTGAGGCACCGCCTGATTGATGGCGATGTACATCGCCGTGTGATCTTCGGCCTGCCCTGAAATGATCAAGGGCGTGCGCGCTTCATCGATGAGGATGGAGTCCACCTCGTCAACGATGGCGTAATTGAGGCCACGCTGCACGCGATGTTCAGGCTCATAGACCATGTTGTCGCGCAAATAATCAAACCCAAATTCGTTGTTGGTGCCGTAAGTGATGTCCGCTTGGTAAGCGGCTTGCTTCTCCTCGCGAGACAGGCCGGGCAAATTGACACCTACGCTCAAACCCAGGAATCCGTACAACTGGCCCATCCAACGCGCATCGCGCTGTGCCAGGTAATCGTTGACGGTCACCACGTGAACGCCTTTGCCAGTGAGCGCATTGAGGTAAACGGCCAGCGTGGCGGTGAGGGTTTTGCCCTCGCCGGTTCTCATTTCAGAGATCTTGCCTTGATGCAAAGCCATCGCGCCCATGAGCTGCACATCGAAGTGGCGCATCTTCATGACCCGTTTGGAGGCCTCGCGAACCGTGGCAAACGCCTCAGGCAGTAACTCGTTGAGGCTCACACCTTGTGCGATGCGCTCCTTGAACTGCTGGGTCTTGGCCACGAGTTGCTCATCGCTCAAAGCTTCCAGCGATGGCTCCATGGCCTGGATGGTCGCGACTTCGCGACGGTATTGTTTGAGCAGTCGGTCGTTGCGGCTGCCAAAAATCTTGGTGAGGAGTTGTATCGCCATGACGCAAAAGCCCGTTTTAGCTGGCTTTATGAAGGGTGTTAAATTCAGCCGGAATTCTACCCTTGCCCCCCAGAATGGATCAGCCCAAGTCCTCCCGCGAAGAAGTGCTCAAGGCCTACGCCAAATTGGGCTTTGGTCCCCAGCCCGCCAAGACCCGCTACGTCGATGGGCAAATCCATCAAGCGGCCGATGCTCTGGGTGCGCATCCTGCCTTGAACGAAGTCATGCGCATGGCGCAAATTTCACGTCGGTGCCTCACCCTATTGCGCCCCTTGATCGCCCCACAGGTCTATGAACAACTCCAGCCCGGCCCTCTGGTGCAGGGTGAATGGTGCGTGCTCACGCCACATCCTGCCTGGTCGGCCAAGCTCAGGCAGTCCTTGCCCGCTTGGGCCGCTCACTTGCGGTCCAAAGGCATGCCGGTTGAACGGATTCGCCTCCAAACCCTGGCCTCCAGCTCTCGCTAAGGGCACTCCTCTTTCACACATGAAACCCCGCACCAAGCCCCGACAAACTGCCAGTTCCTTGCGCAGCGCGCGTTGGATGTTGCCCGATGATTTGCGCTCTTTTGGTCACCGCTCGCGCACCATGCAAATGGGCTATGCCCCTGCTGATTGGGTGGGCAAGCCGATCATTGCCATCATCAACACGTGGTCAGACATTCAGCCCTGCCATGCCCACTTCAAACAACGCGTAGAAGACATCAAACGCGGCATTTTCCAAGCCGGAGGTTTTCCGCTGGAGTTGCCCGCTTTGTCCTTGGGCGAGATCTTTGTCAAGCCCACGACCATGCTGTATCGCAACTTGCTGGCCATGGAGACCGAAGAGTTGCTGCGCTCACACCCGGTTGATGGCGCTGTGCTCATGGGCGGCTGCGACAAGACCACACCGGGGCTGGTGATGGGCGCCACATCCATGGGCTTGCCCTTCATCTATGTGCCCGCAGGCCCCATGTTGCGCGGCAATTACCGCGGTGATGTGTTGGGCTCGGGGACCGACAGCTTCAAGTATTGGGACGAGCGCCGTGCTGGCTTGCTCAGCGAGCAGGAGTGGGTGGGCGTCGAAGGCGGCATCGCACGCTCCTATGGGCACTGCATGACCATGGGCACCGCCTCCACCATGACCGCCATCGCTGAGGCCATGGGGCTGAGCTTGCCCGGTGCGAGCTCTATCCTTGCTGCTGATTCAAACCACCCTCGCATGTGCGCCGAGTCTGGGCGACGAATCGTGGAAATGGTCTGGGAAGACCTGACGCCCAATGAAGTCCTCACGCCTGACGCCATTCACAATGCATGTGTGGTGGCCATGTCGCTGGGCTGCTCTACCAACGCCGTGATCCATTTGCTGGCCATGGCCCATCGCGCTGGCGTGCCCCTGACATTGGACGACCTCGACCGTTTGGGACGCGATACCCCGGTGTTGGCCAACGTGAGACCTGTTGGCAAAACACACTTGATGGAAGACTTTTATTACGCCGGCGGATTACCGGCTTTGATGAATCAACTCAGCGAGCGCCTTCACCTCGACGCCTTGACGGTCACGGGCAAAGGGTTGGGCCAGGGTTTTAAAGGCGCAAAAGTTTTTTTGCCTGACGTGATTCGAACTCTGGACAACCCGGTTGATCGAAACGGTTCGCTGGCCGTGCTCAAGGGCAATCTGGCACCCGATGGGGCCGTCATCAAGCCGGGTGCCTGCGATCCCAGGTTGCACCAACACACCGGGCCAGCCTTGGTGGCCGACGACTACACCGCCCTCATGGCCATCATTGACGACGAAAACTTGGACATCTCGCCCGACACGGTGCTGGTGCTCAGGAATGCAGGGCCACTGGGCGGGCCAGGCATGCCCGAGTGGGGCATGATCCCCATGCCCAAGGCCTTGCTCAAGAAAGGCATTCGCGACATGGTTCGGCTTTCAGATGCGCGAATGAGCGGGACTTCGTATGGCGCATGTGTGCTGCACATCGCGCCTGAATCTTTTGTGGGCGGGCCACTGGCCTTGCTCCAAAATGGCGATCAAGTTGAAATCGACATCCCCAACCGTGTTCTCAATGTGTTGGTGAACGACGAGGTTTTGGCTGAGCGCCGCGCTGCATGGCGCGCTCCCGAACCCCGATACGAGCGGGGTTACGGTTGGTTGTATTCGCGGCACATCGAGCAGGCCGACAAAGGCTGCGACTTTGATTTCTTGTGCGCCGAATTCGGCGCCAACCCTGGCGAGCCTGAAATCCACTGAGCAGGGCCGGGTTGAACCCGGCTCCGCTCTCTTCACGAATTCAAACTCATTCGGGCTTGATGCCTGCGGTTCGTATCACCCGCGTCCATTGCTCGATTTCTGCAGCAACAAAAGGCGTGTAGTGCTTATTCCCATACGGAGGAATGACAAAGCCCACCGACGTCAGCCGCTGCTTAATGGCCTCGGACTTCATGGCTTGCGCCAAAGCCGCATCGATCTTTTCAACAATCGGTGCAGGTGTGCCCTTGGCCACAGAAATGCCTGACCAGGAAGTGGCCTCAAACCCTTTGTAACCCGACTCGGCAATCGTAGGGACATCGGGATAGAGCGGGTTGCGCTCTTTGCTGGTGACCGCAATTGCACGCAACTTGCCCGCTTTCACGTGAGGCATCACCACGTCTTGGTTCAAAAAAATCATGGGGATGGTGCCCGCGAGCAAGTCATTGAGCATGGGGCCACCGCCCTTGTAGGGAATGCCAGTGAGGGCTATGCCTGTGGTCTGTTTGAACAACTCCATGGCCATGTGGCCTGAGGCGGCGTGGGTGAAACCGTAATCCAATTTGCCAGGGTTTTTCTTGGCAAATTCAACGATGTCCTTGACCGTTTTGAAAGGTTGATTGGGGTGCACGACCAGAACATTGGGGCCATAGTTCACCTGAGTGAGGTGAATGAAATCGTTCATTGAGTTGTATTTGAGATTGGGGTCCAAGCCATGCGCCACGGCGTTTTGACCCACACCCGTTTGAATCAAGGTATAGCCATCGGCGGGGAGTTTCAACGCACGATCCATGCCCACGATGCCACCTGCACCTGGGATGTTTTCAACGATCACGGGTTGTTTGAGCACCTTTCCGAGTTCATCGGCAAGCATGCGGCCCAACACATCACTGGTGCCGCCAGGTGGGAAAGCCACGATGAGTTTGATGGGTTTGGATGGATAGTCAGATTGGGCTGCCACAGGGCTGATCAGCCCCAAAGCCACCACCAGGCTGGCCAGGCAAGCGCCTAGACGAATGCGAATTCCCACGTTGATCTCCTTTATTGATGTTTGAGAGAGGGTCTGAGATTCATTGTGCACCCAGCCCAATCGTCTGTGGAATCAAAATCGTGGTTGTTTACCCGAAAAGTCGGGTTGGTATTTGCGCATCTGACTCAGATCGTCGCGCTGGCGAATGCCACATCTCAGGTAGTTCTCATGCAAACGCCGCAATGCCTTGGGGTCCAGGCTCACGCCAAGGCCGGGCGCATTTGAAACCTTGAGACTGCCCGATTCAAACTTCAATTTCCCGCCAACGATCACTTCGTCGTCCTGCCAAGGGTAATGGGTATCGCAGGCATAAGACAGCTGAGGCGACGCTGCCGCCAAATGCGTCATCGCCATGAGGCTCACGCCCAAGTGCGAGTTGGAGTGCATGGACAAACCCAGATCAAAGACCTGACACATTCGCCCCAAGGCCAGTGTTGAGCGCAAGCCACCCCAATAGTGGTGATCCGACAAAACGATGCGCACCGGACAACCGCGCCGCACATTGCTGGCCCACTCGGCGTCGCTGGTGACGACCATGTTGGTGGCCAATGGGATGTCGTGGTGATTGGCGATTTCAGCCATGCCATCCAGACCCGGCACCGGGTCCTCCAGGTATTCCAAAACGTTCACCAATTGCTCAGCCATTCGCATGCCGGTTGCAACCGTCCAATTGGCATTGGGGTCGATGCGCAAAGGCGAGTTCGGAAAATGTTTGGCCAATTCAAGCAAAACTTGCAGTTCGTACTCGGGTTCAAACACGCCGGCCTTGAGCTTGATGCTTTTGAAGCCGTGCTCATCGACCATGCGTTTCGCTTGATTGACCATTTGCGAGGGTGAGGTGCATTCACCCCAAGAGTCAGCGGGCTCGGTGGCGTTGATGTGATCGGCATACTTGAAAAACAAATAGGCGCTGAAAGGAACGGCATCTCGCGAGGCACCGCCCAGCACATCGACCACCGGCGCATGAGCGAGTTGACCCTGGAGATCGAGCATGGCTACTTCAAATGCGCTGACCAACTTGGCAACAGTTTTGGATGCATGCGAACCGGGTGCAAGAGAAACGATCTCGGTCAGGAACTCAGCGCCTTGGGCTTGACTTGATGCGGAACCAAATTCGGCAGAGATGCGCCTTTGCATCTCGTTCAAGTCCCACGGCGAAAGCCCCAACACCAAGCCCCATGCGCGGTTCAATGCCTCCAGCATGGGCAAGTCGCCATAGGTCTCGTTGATGCCCACTAGGCCCGAAGCGGTTTCAACTTCAACGATGGCACGCAAAGCCCACGGCTCATGAATGCCTGCTGAGTTCAGCAACGGCGGGTCTCTGAAGGCAATGGGGGTGATGCGTACATGCCGGATGGCGTGAGAGGTCATGGTGGCAGTACGAAAGTGAAGATGGTGCCGGTTGTCGGATTCGAACTGACGACCTTCCGCTTACAAGGCGGGTGCTCTACCAACTGAGCTAAACCGGCGTGACTTCATTCTATCGCTGGGCGTGGGCGCGAAAGCCATCCGTCATCCAAACTGTGGTCACTTGACCAATTTGAGGTTGGGTTTGCGCTTGGCTTTTGAGCCGCTTGGCGAAGTCGGCGACGGTGGTGAAGGCGGTAGCGGTGTCTCTGCATCTGGAATCGAGGGTTCAGATGAAGCCAAGCTCAACACCGTTTGGGTCAACACATCGGCGTGGGCATCTTCTTCCGGCATTTCGTAAATAGGAAAGGACATGCCTTGACCGTTTTCGCGCGCGTAAATCGCAATCACCCTGCCCACGGGAACCAGAATTTCTCTGGGTACCCCTGCAAAGCGCGCTTTGAATTCGATCCAATCGTTGCCGATGACCAAACCACCGGTGGCATCGCTGCTGATGTTGAGCACGATTTCACCGTTGTTGACGTATTCGTGAGGAACTTGAACCGTGTCATCCACCATCACCGCCAAGTAGGGCGTGAAACCATTGTCTTCGCACCATTCGAACAAAGCCCTGATCAGATAGGGCTTGGTGCTGGGCACCGATGCGGAGTCTTCCAAGCTCACGCCAATCTCACTTGCGCATGACTTTTTCGGAAGGCGTCAGGGCCTCGATGTAGGCAGGGCGAGAGAAGATGCGCTCGGCATACTTCAGCAAGGGCGCTGCATTCTTGGACAAGTCGATGTCGTAATGATCGAGACGCCACAAGAGCGGAGCAATCGCTACGTCCAGCATGGAGAAGTTGTCGCCCAACATGAATTTGTTCTTGAGGAACACGGGAGCGAGTTGGGTGAGGCGATCACGGATGTGGGAGCGCGCTTTTTCCAAGGCCTTCTCGTTGGCTTTGTTGGTGCGCGATTCCAAGGTAGTGACGTGCGTGAACAGTTCTTTTTCAAAGTTGAGCAAGAACAAGCGAACACGGGCGCGATCCACGGGGTCGCCAGGCATCAACTGGGGATGAGGGAAGCGCTCATCGATGTATTCATTGATGATGTTGGACTCATAAAGGATGAGGTCGCGTTCAACCAAGATGGGAACTTGGCCGTAGGGGTTCATCACATTGATGTCCTCAGGCTTGTTGAACAAGTCCACATCGCGGATCTCGAAGTCCATGCCCTTTTCAAAGAGCACAAAGCGGCAGCGGTGGGAAAAAGGACAGGTGGTTCCCGAATAAAGCACCATCATGATGGAGGCTCCTGAAATCAAAAAGAGTGACAGGCAGGCCTGTCACTCTGGGGGAGAGAAAGAGAGCTGGGTCAGCAGCCCTCGGTGATCAACGAACGTCTTTCCAGAAGGCTGCGTTCAAACGCCAGGCAATCACGAAAAAGACCAACAGGAACATCAGCACCCAAACGCCCAGTTGAACGCGGGTGGCTTGAGCAGGCTCAGCCATCCACTTCATGTAGGCCACCAGATCAGCCACTGACTTGTCGAACTCTTGAGGGCTCAGGGTTCCGGGGGTGACTTGCTTCCAGCCTTTGAAGACATGGGTCTCGTGACCATGCTCGGTGCGGGTTTCGTAGATGGGTTCGCGCTGGCCTTGCAATTCCCACATGGCGTGAGGCATGCCCACGTTGGGGAATGCAAGGTTGTTCCAACCGGTCGGGCGGCTGGAATCAGGATAGAAAGTGCGCAAGTAGGTGTAGAGGTAATCAGAGCCTGAGCCATTGCTGCCCGCACGTGAGCGAGCCACCAGGGTCAAGTCGGGTGGGTTCGCACCAAACATCACCTTGGCTTGCTTGGGGTTGATCGTGGCCACCATGGTGTCGCCCACTTTGTCGGTGGTGAACATCAGGTTGTCTTTGATCTGCTGATCCGTCAGGCCAATGTCTTTGAGTCGGTTGTAGCGCATGAATGCCGCAGAGTGGCAGTTCAGGCAATAGTTGACGAAGAGCTTGGCACCGTGCTGAAGGGCGGATTGATCGGTGCTGAGGTCGGGTGCTTTGTCCCAACGCATGCCACCCGAAGAGGCTTGAGCCGATGCGGCACCCACCACCACCATGAGACCGATGAGGAATTTTTTCATGTTGCTATCTCCAAATGGGCTCATGGGCTCAATGGGCCGAGAAAGTGACGCGATCGGGAACGGGCTTGGTCTTGCCCATTGCACTCCACCAAGGCATCAACAGGAAGAAGCCAAAGTAGATGAGGGTGCCGACCTGAGACACCAAGCCACCCACTGGTGAGGGAGGCTGAACACCCAGATAGGCCAGGATCGCAAAATTGATCACAAAGATGCCGTAGAGGTATTTGTGCCAGTCGGGGCGATAACGAATCGACCTGACCGGGCAGTTGTCGAGCCAGGGCAGGAAGAACAGGATGATCACGGCACCGCCCATCACGACCACGCCCCAGAACTTGGCGTCGATCGAGAGCATCAGGGCGATCAGAACCACCGCGCCGCCCACGACAGCCGCCTTGAGCAAGCCGCCGATCTTGGCTTTGGTGACGCCCAAAATGGCGGCCAGCAACACGCACAGGATCAGGGCATACATCATCTCGGTGGTGATGGCACGCAGCATCGAGTAGAACGGTGTGAAGTACCACACCGGGGCAATGTGCGGCGGGGTCTTGAGCGGATCGGCCGGGATGAAGTTGTTGTACTCCAGGAAATAGCCGCCGAACTCCGGTGCAAAGAAGACGATGGCGCTGAACACCAGCAAAAAGCCGCTGACGCCCAGGATGTCGTGCACCGTGTAGTACGGGTGGAAGGGAATGCCATCGACCGGGCGGCCCTGGGCATCCTTGTTGGCCTTGATTTCAACGCCGTCGGGGTTGTTGGAACCCACCTCGTGCAGGGCGATGATGTGGGCCACCACCAGACCCAGCAGAACCAGCGGCACGGCGATGACGTGGAAGCTGAAGAAGCGATTCAGGGTGGCGTCGGACACCACATAGTCGCCACGGATCAGCAGCGCCAGATCAGGACCGATGAAGGGGATGGCGGCGAACAGGTTGACAATCACCTGGGCGCCCCAGTAGGACATTTGGCCCCAGGGCAACAAATAGCCCATGAAAGCTTCGGCCATCAGGCACAGGAAAATCGCGCAACCGAAAATCCAGACCAGTTCGCGCGGTTTGCGGTACGAGCCATAAATGAGGCCGCGGAACATGTGCAGGTAAACCACCACAAAGAAGGCTGAAGCGCCGGTGGAGTGCATGTAGCGGATCAGCCAGCCCCAGGGCACGTCTCGCATGATGTACTCGACGGAGGCGAAGGCCAGGGTGGCGTCC
>JACCDO010201491.1_pt1 | contig 16870 bp, 22 predicted proteins | sample 7446101 | NCBI WGS metagenome assembly JACCDO01 (sample SAMN15323440, study PRJNA562643) | freshwater metagenome | isolation source: river surface water | place: USA:Blue River Watershed | collected 2017-08-16 | reverse complement strand
ATATTATGTATAGATATTTTCGTCTCTTGTCTGAAGAAACCATTGGATTAAACCGTATTAAAATTCTCGATATAAATCGCAAAGATCTGGCACACGAAACTATGGTTACCGTCTCATCACTCGAAGATGGATATCATCTTGGGGGACTTGTTACAAATAACATTGGCACCTATAAGAGCATCGAAAAAAAAGGAATTGACAATCGTCGCGAAAATAACCTAGATCTCAACGTGATCGAGGTTGATATAGGCAAGTCTGTAAGTATGAAAGATATTATATTGGAAATCCCACATGATATGATTGATTCATGGAAGTTGGCGTATTGTTCATGGCAATTGTTAGATGAACACCGACGCATTATTTGTGCAAGTGAGGTCATGTTCCACCATTGGGGTAGACGTGAAATACGTGTAAATAATGGATACGTTATGCCATTTACCATTTATCCCACACGTAACATGATTGAAGCATCTAAAATAAAAATAACACATATTCATATTCCCGTAGATAAGTATCCCAAGTGGAACACTTTTAAACAAGGTGGTATCGTCTCATTTAGACCTAAACTATATACAGACTATCCGGCATTAATTTATATGGGATCACTATTTCACAATGTCGGTTATGTGTCGCACGACATGTCATTCATATAATACCCCAACCCGTCATTGCAATGTCTTCATGGGATCAGCCCGAATACCAATCCCGTGATATGCAGAACTTTGACGATCCATCACAATTGATAAAATCTGTTTTCCATATTCCAATAACGTCTTGGGGGTGTCAATCTCACAAACATTATACAAATAAAATCCCATGATATTTTCTTTTGGGATTTTCAAGACATCCGTAACAAACATCATGCCATATGGTGTCGTCAATGCACCATCGCAGTATAATTTACCACGAAATGATAAGGGCGACCAAATGAGGGGGATAGCACAAGATGCATAGATGGCGTCGGCGAGTTTCATTTTAGGATATTCTGTGGGGTTAAAATATACCGTTTTGCCAGTTTCTACACATGTGGAAATAAAATAAAAATCCTTTTGCGTATATAGTGCAAATTTCGATAGAGAAATATCCCATGCAAGTCCAAATTTATTTAACAAGATACGAATTATAGACTGAAATGTCGAACTATCGTATAATGAAAATGTATCTTCTAATTTTAATAAATCCATGTTATTAAATACACTCGTTGATACGTACTTTTCGTATAATTCTGCCGCCCATTTTATATCACCCCGTGTTAAAATTAATAAAACCGATATAATCGTACCAATAGACGTACCCACATATGTCTTGATCAGGGGTAATACAGTTTCATGTTTCTTTAACTCGTTTACTATAAGCATACCATTTAAACCGCCACTTGATAGAACTAGATGCGATATATTACTCGTATGCGTGTGACTCATTGTACTAATGTAATGAATATTATATATCGTGATTTTTACCGCAATTATCAAATATTATATATATGGAAGTTCAAAATCATAAATTCTTTAAAATTGTCAATGCAAATTTCATAGATTATCTGTCGTGTACCCATCACATGGGGTTAAATAGTGGAAATAACTATTATTTTACCACATTAAAATCTCTTCCAATATTTTATTCACAATTACCACGTGATATTAACCAAGCTTATATTTTAGAAATCACGCTACCAAAAGATGCGATAGTGACTTATACACAAATTGGGCAAGATCAAATGTGGCATGCTGATAAAATTAATGTAGTTAATATTACGACGTTACGCAAGTTTATAACTATACACCCAATTAGTTTACAAGGTTATAATAACCATCTCATAGATTTATTTCCTCTAATCATATCTATAAATGGGTTAGAAATTAAATATGTCAAAAATCAAACACCTGAACTTTGTTTAGAGGCAGTTAAAAATAATGGTCTTGCAATTGAATATATCAAAAATCAAACACCCGACCTATGTTTAGAGGCAGTTAAAAGGCATGGTTATGCGATTCAATATATAAAAAATCAAACACCTGAACTATGTTTAGAGGCTGTTAAAAATAATGGTCTTGCGATTGAATATATCGAAAATCAAACACCCGAATTATGCCAAATGGCATTTGATATATCCTATGAAGTATTACCTTTTCTGAAACATAAAACACGCCAACAAATAGATTATGCAATCGAACAAAACGCATTATATCGCGTTTATGATATATAAATATTATGGATCTTATCAAAAATAAATATATTGGCAAATTATTTACGCCCGAATTGTATCAAATTATATTAGACGAGACACATAACAAATTATCATTGCTATGTTGTTAACAATCATCAATATATGGTTCTTCATCATCATCTTCATCATCCCCAAAATCTTCACCCCCATCATCTTCATAATCACTATCGTCATCCCCAAAATCACTCTCGTCATCTTCATCAACTTCCATGCTCACACATGCTAATTTAGGATAATTTTTACGATATGGTTGATATGATTGATTTGAAATTGTTATAGCACCATTATCGTGATTTATATCCTGATGAATATAAAAGAATTTGATATGTCTGGGGGCTAGGTAAACTGCGACTTGAATTTCAATTGACGGCATGTTATATTTATCATTGTATCATATAAATAAAATGATATATATTTTATATGTTTAATTATATGTTATACGGCGTACATGAGGTGTGATATTTTTATTTTTAATTACGTGAGCGACGACTACGTGTCATTGGACCACTATAAATTGGCTCTGATGAACTTATACTTACATGAGTATTATATATCTCAACAATGATGGTACACACGACTCTACTCGCTGTTCTTGTAATTCTTGTTATTCAAAACGCCACATTGCATGTGAAGATGATTATGAAGAAGAGCCTGATTCCATATATGTTGATCATAACAATTATATTTGCGATATACAAAAAGGTAATCTTGGCATGTTTGTCAATTTATTTTAATACCACATTATTTCGGCCTATGATTTACTTGATACACGATGTCAATAACATATATTTTGATTCATCTTTCAAAATATATTTAAGAACTTTGAACATTGTAGATTCATTAAATGGAGCGGTACAACAACATGATTGAGTATCTACAATCTGAATAAATTGACAATTATATGTTATTCCAATGATTGATAAAAGATCATGACCCTCTGGTCTAGTCAATTCAGTCATTAATTGTTCATCAATCACCGTAACAACATACATTCGCCGGTTATTATTGCACAGTGCATTTGCAAGAGATACACAATTATTGATGGTATATGACATGATGTTTTATTATATCATATAACTATTTTACTCTATTACTTGATACGTTTTAAGTTACTACACCTCAATACAGGCTTTGTCAAGACAAATTTGCCAATATACACCTTGATCATAATATTAGCAAGATCAGGATAATCCTGAATAAAAAATGGCCCATCTGGTAATTGTTTCATCTTGTGTACGCATTTCTCAGATGTTTCACATAGATCAATCCATATATATTCCCCATTCCCGAGCGGGATAAGTATCATACCATCTTCATCACCCTCAGGATCATCCAGACGAAATGTTCCGTTATCCCAGACAGGAACCAACCACTGCATATCAGCAGTTAAGAAAACCGAGTGAAGTTCATCTACAGTATCGTAATAATTGAGTAACACTGATTTGAGAAAATCCAAGTGTTTAAATTCATGCATGAATTCTACACAAGTGATATGACGCGTCTGATGAAATTTGATAGACATCTTTTGTTTAGTATCTATCATAATTGTTTTTTTACACCGCCGATACACCTATGATATGTATATGAAAAACCCCAATAGATCTATTTGTTTTCGAATCCATTTGAATCCGCTTGTTATCAGTCCATGACAAACTCTCAATATATAAACAATGATCCGGTTCAATTATTATATTCTTTGACGATATATCTATACTTTGCACAGATTGATTATTACCAAATACCATAACAATGGGATATAACATATCCATCGTTTGATCAATTTTATTTTCATTTGCAACAACAAATTGACTTGTGATATTTTTTTTAGTTGGATCATCCGCAATCACCATACGCCCCGTCCCTAATATAATTTCTACCCCGCCGTTTATATCAAACATATTTGCCGAAATACTAATATGTGTTAGTTTTGTTTTTTCATACATTGGGGCATATAATAAATTCACATTACCACCAGAAATTTGATGAATTGTACCCTTGGTCTTGAGATAAGCCTGCCAATACGAATGATGTATCACATTCATCGCCGTGTTGCCAGACATTATCATGGTCGACCCCGATGCAATATTATTAGTCGTCAAGAGCTTAATCACAGATCCCGCACGTAGTTTTAGATCTTTGGTATCTAAATTTTTTACACCTTTTTTTAATTGGATACGGTCACTAGACCATACTACATTGTTATTGTTATACATATAAAAACGAACCAATCCACGCGTATCCGCTTTAGTAATCACCGTAAAATGACTCATTTCTATGTCAAAGGGAACTTTATATTCTGTTATAATAGACGCGTCATTTGTATGTAGCACACACGCCTCTTCTTTTTGTTTCATCCAATATATTTGCCAAGACATAATATAAACGTAAAACCCTTGTTTATTTTTTTAACACCACCCCCTTTTCCCTCCCCCATTTTCCTTCAATCACACATCTCACTCCGGGCTCAACTTATCTCCCGCCTCAACATCCACCGCCGCCTCCGCCTTTTCGTACACCGCAAACATGCCGTTCAGCACATCCAGAACAACATACCCATCTGCAGTCCTGACCTGCTCCAAATCCTTGGAGTAAGGAAGTGTGGGAATGCCACGGGACTGGCAATACCTCTCAAATTCACCAAGGTTCTTCTGCATACCCGGGAGCAGAATGCGTCGCTGACCCTTGATCATGAGATGCATACGCGAGTACATAAACACAACCTCGCGAGGCTGCTTGTGCTCGTCATACGACAGATGGAAGAAATAGGTAAAACCACGAGTCAGGGTTTCACACATGTGCTTCCACTCATCACGCTGACCTGTCGGGGACTTGCGAGTCAGCACATTGGCGAAATCACGACCGAACAAAAAGACATGACCCTCCTTGTCAACATACTTGCACCGAAATGCATCACTGCGACGGTGGGTGGCGACACACCACTTGTTGTCATAGTACACACGCATGACAACACCAGACCGAGGGAGAGTGGGCTGGCAGAACATACCGGCATCTCCCATCAGCTTGGGGACGCGAACAGGGGCAGATTCACAGACGCGAATCATCTCCACACCGTTGGATCGGAGCAGCATACCAGACTTCTTGTGGGCCATCAGACCCGTGGTGGTATCAACCCAATACTCGGGCATGGCGGGGGTGGTGGTGGTTTGCATGGAGGTGGTGGGGTGGGTGTTGGCGTGGGTGTGGGTTTGCGGGAAGGTGGGAGTAGTCATGATGATAATCATCCATCATATTTTTTTTATTTTCGTCACGTTGAATAAAATATATGATATGACTTGGGTATGCAGTATCCTATTTTATACAAACAAACCAAAACCAATGCCATCAATTCATGGCAGATCACAGTCAAAGATAATACATTTTTTACTGTCGAAGGGTTTGTCAATGGTCAACTCACAACCTCGTCACCCACCATCTGTTACCCCAAAAATGTAGGACGATCTAATTTCCGCGATGCACATACACAAGCTATGCACGAGGCAAAGTCTAAATGGGATGCCAAAATCTCCGCAGGTTATAGCCAATCTATAGACACCCAAAATAACACCTCGTTGCGGTTTGATCCCATGTTGGCACACCCATTTGAAAAACTTACACCTAAACAACTTGTTTCGTTTGCCAATGATTATGTTTATAGTCAACCAAAATTAGATGGAATTCGCGCAATTGCCAGTAACGTGGATGGAGTGGTTACCTTGTTGTCACGAAATGGCAAACCATTACATCCCAATGATCAAATCATTCATGATATCACACAGTTTTTGCTACGATACCCATTTATCGTTCTTGATGGAGAATTGTATAGTAATGATACTAATTTCAATACTATTGTAGGTTTGGTTAGGGGCAGTGGAAATCAAGCGGATAATCACCTCAAATATCACGTGTATGACATTTTCGATAAAAATCAACCCAATTTACCATTTGGTGAGCGTCATAATATTTTAACACATATCCAAGATGCAATGGATCCAAAATCATTTGAAATTGTAGTTACCGAACGTGCCAAGTTTTCAGATGTCAATTTACTGGATTCCTTGGAGGAACAATATATCAATCATGGCTATGAAGGACAAATGATTCGCCTCGATAAACCATATACACATGGACGTTCGTGGTCACTCATTAAACGCAAACGATTCACCGATGACGAATATGAAATCGTTCAAGTTCTCGAAGGTAATGGGAATCGTAGTGGAACAATTGGTTCTATACAATTGAAAACCAAAGATGGCACCTTGTTTAATAGCAATATTAAACTTGACCACAACAGTTTAGCAGAATTATACATGAAAAAAGATGAACTCGTTGGAAAAATGGCGACAGTTAAATATTTTCATCTAACACCCGCCGGAATACCACGGTTCCCATATATTATCAAAATTGATCGCATGTCATTTGAATAACACGTATATAAAACATTATATATATGAATATTGATACGTTATATAAAGAGGCCAATACATCGTTTTATGGGGCACAAAATCATTTTTTAGAGGCTAATCATGATGTATTATCACGAAATAAGAATTATTTGGACACATCACTCAAATACCATGCTTCGTATAATGCACAAATGAAAAATAATAGATTTCTTTTACATATACCAGATATACCTTATACTGCTAAATATTATATTAAAAATATTCAAATCAAAAATATCAAACCAAATTATAAAATACAACTCATAATCGGATCAAACTATATATTTAGCTTTACACATGAAACATATCAAATCATGGTTAAACGTTATAACTTGCCAAATACGACTGATGGTACTATATACCTACCATTTGTGCTTCCCTTTTTGAATCATCACAAAGTAGAGTTACATATAACGTATGTTCAAGATGAAAATCCCATTTCTGTATTATTTGACGTATATGTCCCACTATCAGATGAATTAGAATCACCCCTCGTCAAAGAGGGACAGTTTTTGTATGTATCTTGGTGGGAAGATATATCTCAATCATGTAGTAATGATTCTGTTATGTTTTCACATCTGACCCTATCATTGGCTATTAAAACATCTACTCAAGATCAATTATATATGACCCTAATCACCGGAAATAATGAGATAATATTACCTTTGCAATTTTCATATAAAGCTGGAGACTTTCATGTTTATGATTTTCCACATATGATCAACATGTCACGTGTGGATCATATATCAATTAGTCAAGTAAAGGCAGAGGACGTGTATGCAATCCACGGCAATTTCCTTACTTTTGTCAACGGAATGGCAGGCATACATTTCTCTAAATAAGTTATATAATTTTGCCAATCAATTCGCAACCAATCCAATATTTATAACCATCTAACACTTCACATCCCATATGCCATTTATCTATATCAAATATTAAACACATACCTTTTTGTGGGGTTATTATATGAGATATTTCAAATTGATTGGTATAAAATTGTGTTTGACCACCATTAAAATCATCATTCAAGTATATTAAAAGGGTATAACGGGTTTTGGTATTAGTCTCCCTACTATAAAATAGTCCTGTATCGGTATGTATACCAAAACTTTCTCCTGGTTTGTATTTTGCCATCATAATTAAATTATTCGGACCTACTATATCTAGATCTTTTATAATATTTCTTTCAATACATTTTTTAAATATCAGCTCAACTAGCACATTATCTATATATTTATGATTAAACATTTTTGCCACATTTGTAAATGTGGCATTTCTATTAGATGCGATATGTGTTTCAATGAGATTGATAAAATCATCACATTCTTTATCCGTTAGGAATTTTTCAAACGTATATACCATAATAGATATATATCTTGTCGCTTTGTTTTAAACTATTATTAATAGGAGCCCCATGAATCAATATAAATGTAAAAATTGTAATCAAAATACACATAATATTGCATCATGTCCACAACCCATCAAAAGTTATGGGATTGCATGTTATAAACCCCCATCCACACGCGATGGTTCCGGATCCATTTTACTCGTCAGACGTAAACATAGCATCGATTTTATTGATTTTTTACGTGGAGAATATTTTGATATTCAAACACAACGCATTCATAATCTTTCACAATTAACCGAACAATTTAGGAAAATGACACATGAAGAACATCGCGTTCTTGTCTCCATGAAACAATTTTCAACCATTTGTGATTATGCAAACTTATATTGCCATGGATCACGACAGTTAAATAGCCAATATATCAATGCATTCGATATCTTTAATCGCATCAGTATTGGGATTAAATTTCCAATACATTATCAATGCAATGCATTTAGACCCATCGTACAACAACAATTACAACCTATACGACAAACAATTACCAAAAATATTCTCACATTGGATAGCCTATTATTAAATAATCCCGCCGAATATGATTATCCAGAATATTCTGTACCCAAAGGAAGAAAAGATAGTGGAGAAACAGATTTAAGCGCAGCATTTAGAGAATTTAAAGAAGAAACTGGGATCGATACAACACATATTTCACTATGCATGTCTGAATCTAAATTACCCATATCATATACCGAAACATATAAAGGCTCTAATGACCGTTTATATCAATCCATTATTTACGTGGCGACCATTAATAAACCAGATATCACACTACAACACACATGCGATGAAATCGGTGCAATCTCATGGGTCAAACAACCGGATCTTAAATATATTATTAGACCGTATCATACCAAACGGATCGAAATCTTGAACGATATTTTCGATAGATTCAACCAACCCAATCAACTCAATCAACTCAATCAATCATAATCACCTCGCCGTCATCCATACATTTCATCTCATTCACCTTGTTTTTCATTACACCTTGATCATAACGCTTTTTCAATTCATGCTCATTCTCTGCAATCCACATACGATAATCACGGTCACCACCCATACGATTCACAATCGGAATAATCACATTACACGATTTACTACCAATGATTTTTAAATAATCATCATTAAACATATTTTTGTAATACGGCTCGGTTTTTACAAAACCACCCGATGTATATATATTCGTTATTATCAACATTGCAGATATCAAAATAAGTATATATAATAAAAACATACTATGTACTATATATATTCTTTTACGTTTTAACGCACATATGATAGAAGAAAATCATAAAACGCGATAAAATCAATAAAATATAAACATATCTCGTCACAGGGTAATTTTAATTTTGTTATAATGATATTACTATCATTTATGCCACGACGTATAGTCCACCCCGTCTTGTATGCATTGTATATATATACCATTCGACGATAATCAGATGTTGTATATTTTATATTATCTGACATATAATTTACCAGATTGTTTTACAATTATATAACCGCAGCCACATCACACCCCCTCCACATGCAATTACTTTTAATTATATTATATGTCAAGCGCTGCATCACCACCTAGAAAACGTACCAAGACAGACCATGATTCATTATTTGCCAACATGTTTAATATCCACAACAGTTTTCTACAATTGTTAACCCTATTATTAGACGATGAAACGAAAGACGATGAAACAAAAGATATGGAGATCGTAGTTCAAACATTAGAATCACAAATTGCCATGTCACAACAAGGTATGTCCGATGACGATGACGATTGGGCAAATAGTCGTGAACCCATAGATCGCTTTTATACCATTTTTCGTAGTAGATCTAATAGACGGTGGTTAATATCAGATGATTTGGGACGACGTAATTACAAACCAACTTTTTTTAAACATAGACTTATCATGAATATACACATAACCCATGCAAATCACACAAAAATACGACATATACTATCCAATGTGATCAAAAACATGTGCGATATACCCAACCGGAAAAAAGCAGGTTATGCTAAATTATGGCGCGTCACCATTGAAGTCACCGACAACAATAATACAATATATTATCACGTCATTAAAAATGACAAACATACATACCCATTAATGCATCAATCAAATCATTCATCATTTCCAAAAAACAATCCATTTGCCACGAAATTTAATCTAAACACAATTACTGACCATATTCAATCCATCGCCATATCCCCACCACTACACTCGACACATGCATGGTTTAAAGTAACCAAGTTTCTAGAACAAACACTACCAGAATCGGAATCATCAGGATCACGCGCATCTTCAAATTCTGCATAAACACATGTCGTAAAACATATAATATATGTATTGGAAATACGATATTCATTATAAACTGGTCCATGAATGTGGTGACTATTCAGATGGTCCATACGCGGATGTTCCAGATGAATATCCCATTGCCACGGGAAATATTGTTCTAGTCACACCCAAACAATGTTTAGATTTACACTTGTTATTAACCGAATTGCCACTATATGGTCAAGACCCATATACATATTGTTGTAATACGTCATATTCACTCATACATATCGATATACTGCGATATACCGATACATGTATACCAGAAGATGGATATATATCCGATTATGATTGCCCTAAAAGTAATACCAAAGTTAGCATTATACAAAATCATATCATACCGGAAGTTATTGATGGTACTCCATAAAATATTGTGTATGTACTATAAAACGTAAGTTCATTTTATTAACATTACAACAAGTTCGTTTTATTACATATTATCAATCTGACTAGTCGTATACTTAATCGGATCGCCACTAAAATTCAATGTCCATTGAGTAGCTACAGTCGCTACATAATATGCATGTGATTGAAGCTCCATTGGCAACCACATGTCATGAAGAGACGCAAATATAATCAAATCCTTGGTAGTGAAATGTTCGTTCAACATATCTACAAAATTCTCATAACCCGTGAAATCCGTCTGTTGAATCAATAGGTCAATCTCATTACCACGGATTGTGGTGTTATGAGAAAAATGTGCAGTCAATGCTGGATTGTAAGAAGCGTGATGGTCAGTCATAGAAGACATTGTTATATATTATTAGACGATCATATTTAGTTTTTCAGGTAGTAATCAGAATATGATTGTCCACAAAGTTAGCATTATACAAAATCATATCATACCGGAAGTTGTTGATGATACTCCATAAAATATTGTGTATGTATTATCAAACGTAAGTTCATTTTATTAATATTACAACACATTCAATCTGACTAGTAGTATACTGAATCGGATCGCCACTAAAATTCAATGTCCATTAACGACGTCTATGGACAAATATAGACCATAGACTTGAATTAGTATATTAAGTTTTATTTCGGATATGTACCTCTATCACAAGTAGCATAAAGTCGCGCGAGTGTTCAAATGAACGGTTATTTAGAAATGTTCTACTCTGGAACTGAGGTGTATTATAAAATGCTTCAATAATAATTTCGGGTATTCTTAACTCATGTGGAACAAATTGGAATGCTACAGCGTTTTGTTTAACAGCAGTTAAACACATTTCAAATGTTGGATTTTCAAATGATTGTAATAACAATCCATTTTGCTTCAAATCGTCCAATGACATTATATATATCTATTATCATATAAAAAATCATATCATACCGGAAGTTGTTGATGATACTCGGTACTAATATTTTTGATCCATACATACATTACTTTGCATATCCCCACAATGTGATATAACTCGGAACACAATAAATACAATGCCATATATCCAGACACTGATTTGATCAACATTAATATTGTACCAAATACACACAATACATAATTCGTATGGCCAATATAATAAAAAATCTTTAAATTCGGTATATTCACGATATACCGAATGTTATAAATCACAGAAATAATACTCAATACGATAAATATTTTTATCCACAACCATCCCGTGTTGAAAAATCCCATAAATAACATATATAGGGTAATACACGAAAAACCATAATATAAAACCATCTACATAATCCAATTCATATTTATAATGGCGACACATATATTGTTGTTCTACTTTCCAAAAGTCATGGTTATATGGTCGTTGATTTTTTTATTACGTAATATCTTGTATTCCTTGTTATTCACCGTGGCATGAATATATTTACTTGAATGTTTCAGTACGATTACATATTTAGTATATCCATGCTTTAATAACCATTTCTTTACACTTTCAACCGTATAATGATCACTATTAAACATAATTGTCTTGACATGCATTTTAGGTTTATCCGCCGCCTTTGCCTTTGCATCTGCCTTGCGCAACGCAGTCGGCTTGGGTTGTTTACCAAACAAGGCATTTCCAACATTCACCAATGTCGTGACTTTACCACCACCACACATAGTTGGAGATGACATATTATATCAATTATCTCTTTATTTACAACGTATTTTTATTTTCATTAATTTCATTATTCAATTTCATTACCTAACCAGTTTGATTAAATCAAGCATCGGCATCTGATTGGCCAATTCATAAAAAATATCCATCCCCGCCTGTTGAAACAGCTGGTATGCAGAAATTTCAACCTCTTCAGTCTCAGATGAAACATACATTCCATCTTTGGGTCTGTATCCTCCATCGATTCCATCAATTTCAACAGTAAAACTCTTTGAAACAATCTTACCCTTTTCCACACGATAAAATGTAATCTGGAGTGTTTCATCTCCATAATCAGTCCAACCATCTGCTGGTGCAATCGTAATATCAACAACGCGAATGATGTTGACATAGGGAGGGCTGTGAATAGGCAACTTGATTAATACCAAATTGCCATCCTGATCGCATAAACCACGACTACATAGCATGCTGACCTTGGATCCAAATTCGTCACACTTTCCTAGATATAAGTTGCGCAAATCGGTAGGTGATAACGCATTTGCAATCAACTTGTCATCAACTTGATACGAGTGCGCATACATAATTGCCTTGACCTGCTTAACAGTAAACTCTTGGCGAGTTTTGCCCTTGAATGATGATTGTGTCACTTGGTCATTCATTTTATGATTTTATATTATCATATATTTTTTTTATAGAAGTAAATACAACATCTGTTATGACCATAAACAATCCGATGATCTTTTCACCCACCACATGATATATTATATTAATATGAAGATCGACCAAATTAGAATTATATCAATGGAACATCGCGAAGATAGACGCAAATTATTAGTACACCAAATCAAATTATTCCTACGTTCGTTACCTAAACCCGAATATTTCTTGGCAAAAAAACACGAGATGGGCGGCGTATATGGATGCAAAGATTCACATCTCAAAGTTTTACGACAAGCACAACAAACATTATCACCCACCACGGGCACGATTCTTATCTTGGAAGATGACGTCGTCTTTAATAAAAAAGTTCAACCAGATCAGTTTCCCGCCATTCCCACACATGATTGGGATATATTATTTTTAGGACATAATCTACAACAGATATTTGCAGATCAGATCATACCACCACCAAATTCCCCACCTGTCTGGTTACGGGCAGAATATGCCTTAACCACACACGCATATATTGTTAATCACAATTCTATAAATAAACTGATACATCTTATCGAAAATGGTGATATCAAGACACCGATTGATGTATTATATGCCGAAGCGATGCAACAACAAAAAATAATCGGATATGCATACCATCCCATGCTGGCCGTACAGCTCGATGATAATATGAGTGATGTTGAACAAAAAGTTATTAATTATAAACATGTCTTATACAAACCCATGATTCAAACATGCCCATTTAAATTAGATCCACAAACCAAACAAATGGAAATGATTCTCAAACAACATCCTAAACACACACTTCCGCGCGTTAGTATTGTCATGTTACATCACAATCGACCTGAATTTATTTTACAAATGTGGCACAATATTAAACGCCAAGATTATCCTAAACATCTCATTCAATGGATCATTATAGACGACTCGTCAGGTTATGATTTTGAAAATCTTATGCCCGCTGATATGAAGGCATTTCCAGGTATTTGTTATATGAAAATGGGTGCAACTACCATTCCAATTAAACGCAATCTCGGATGTAAAATGGCAACTAATAATATCATTATCCAAATGGATGATGATGATGTATATCTCGAACAACATATTTCACGCCTCGTGAATGTCCTGATGGATTTCCCACATATCAATTGTGTAGGGTCCACTCATATCAATTGTTATGATTTAATTACGGGAACTAGTTTTCGCGCAAGCACATACACCACCGAAATGGCCGAAGCAACCATGGCATTTCGAAAGAAATTTTGGGAAACACGACAATATAATGAAGGGTTGACCGGAGGAGAAGGGATTTATTTTACACGGGATCGTTATTCTCAATGCATGCAAATACCTTGCTCTTTTTTAATGTATGCTATTACTCACGGGAAAAACATTACTACATCACGTACCATGGCTTATGACAAGATCATCCCTGCAGAACATGATTTCTGGCCAGATATACCATTAGATGCACGCGTCATCATGTCAAAAATTAAACAAGCCAAGTTAAAGCAAAAAGAAGAGGCCAGGTTAAAGCAACAAGAAGAGGCCAGGTTAATATCATGAGAATAATACCTTCCGACAATTCAATTATATAGTATGAGTCAGAAACCGATCAAGGAAAAATCAGCACCCAAACCTACCAATGAAAAATCAACACCCAAACCTACCAAGGAACACATATTTCCTAAATTTACCGATGTGGAGGAAGCTATGCCCAACATTGATGAGCGTGGTTATGTAATAGGTCCATTATTTTATACTATTGATCGTAAATGCGCAGATTTTTTATTAAACATACGACGCCCAAATACGTATCTCTATCATTTTTTCACTCACCGGCTTCATGATAATTTAAAAGCACATAGTAAATTACTATTTCCCGCATTTATAAATGCATTAATACAAACAACACAACAACCTTTACTAGGTAAACGATCCTCAAAATATACTAATGCATGGCATTATAAAGTGCAAACCCAATATGATGAGGATATTTTTGATAATACTATTATCAAATTTGGTAATGTGTATGATTCATATTGCCGGTTTAATGATAAAGAAGCCGATTGGGAAGAAGAATATAAATTTCTAATGGATTGTGGATACATTGTCATGTGTCTATTATATCATGATATGGAAGAATATAAATTATATATTTCGCAATTAACAACGCGCCGATTATTAAAACAGCAGAATAATGATCCTCGCATTGGATCTATGATTGATGCATATCTTAAAAAATAGGTGAATTGAATATGTTAAGATGGCGGCGCAGACGCATGTAAATAATTAACTAGCTGATATACATGCATCTTCCCATATCCACGCACCAAAATATTCTGGATCAGATCGCCTGCCATTAACACGATCAAATATTTTTTATGTTCAAGCGCCTGATCGTATATATATTTTACAATTTCATAAGACGTATATCCATGCATATACAACTCATCCAAGGTCATGTTTTCAAAATGATGTGGGAAAAAAATGTGTAACATTTGTTCATTTACACTACTATTTGTCATGTGTGCATAATTGATTATGTTTAAACAGCGACGAGTATCACATCTACATTCATCGACGAGTTTTATCATTGCAGTGGGTTCATAATTTATATTTTCAATTTGGCAGATTTTACATAGATATTCACTAATTTCTTGTATATTCGGAACATGCATTTCAAATGCCAACATACGATGTTTCAATTCTTCAATTACAGACATGATATGGTTACATGTACATATAATAATACAATTTTCAATCGGATCTATCAAATACGATAATAATAAAATTTGGCTGGCAGTCATTAGACTATCTATCTCTTCTAGGACTAGTATACGTATTTTATTTACATTTTCATTCGACATAAACGTAGATATCTTGCGCGAAAATGTTTTAATACTACGGTCGTCCGATGCGTTGATTTCACAATAATCACAATTCATCGGATTTGTTGTATTTATATAATTGATTAAACATTTAATGATTGATGTTTTGCCACTACCAGGTTCGCCATATAAAATAATGTTATGATATGATTTTTTATCAATCATCCGTTTTAAAAAATCACGTATTTGGGAATGACCTATCATGTCGGTAAATGACGATGGACGGTATTTTTCGGTGAATAATTGGTCGGCCATATATTTATTGATTCACATTTGACTCATGTTTGGGGGGGGAATAACGTATTGTAATCGTCGGTCAAATTGTTTTCCATCTTGATTAATTTGTTTTTCAATGCCTGTACCTGTTGTAGTGCTGATGCTGATTGTTGTGCTGATGCTGGTTGTAAAACCCTTAATATATCGTCACACATTTCACGCTCCTTGTGCACAAAATACATTCCAAAATCAGTTCTTCCGTCGTTGATAACCCGATACGCCCAATTGGTTAACATTTCAATCTGTTCTTGTAATTGATTACGAAATTTCATACTTTCATCAAGTTTATTATCGCCGGTATGTTTAGCGTCTACATTCCTTTGATCGATGAATTCATTATATTGACGTTGTCGTGTAGCATCATTAATCTTAAATTTGTTTAATTGAAAATCGGATGATTTAATATTTGTTATATCCTTATCTGATATTGTGTCATTATATATAATTTGATTTATTAAAGCGTTAATTGCATCAGGGTTCATTGGTAATGGTGCTGCTGATGATGCTGATGCTGCTGATGATGCTGATGCTGCTGATGATGCTGATGCTGCTGATGATGCTGGTTGT
>JACCDO012098713.1_pt1 | contig 16876 bp, 15 predicted proteins | sample 7446101 | NCBI WGS metagenome assembly JACCDO01 (sample SAMN15323440, study PRJNA562643) | freshwater metagenome | isolation source: river surface water | place: USA:Blue River Watershed | collected 2017-08-16 | reverse complement strand
GGGCAGAGGTAGTGTTGGATATAAGAATATATTTAAAGAATAAACTTGATAATAAGAACCGGGGATTTGGTCGCAAACTTATTGAGATGCAAGGGATTGGCCAGCAGTAAGTAGACGAACTCTTTCTATCCGTTAAAATAGGATTTTAATTTTGTAAGCTTACCTGAAATGCCACACCCTTTATTTTGAAAGACCAAGATCTCTTGAAAGAAAAAAAAATCTAGTAAAGGAAAGAAGAAGAGTATCTCATGGGTAACGCTATAGCAAAGAAATGTGACGTGCCTAAGGCAGCTACTGGTTCAGCTGGGCATTGCTCATTGTGGGAACTACGTAATGGTAAAAACCGTGAGAATAATGAAGATATAACTCTCTGGACCTTCGATAAAGCTGATTTAGGTAATTTTCTTATCTATTCATTAGTTTGGATAACTATCTTATCAATTATGTTTCATAGGTAAGAAGAAGACACCTGTTACCGATAAGGCAGTGATTGAACAGATATTTCAAATTATGAAGAAGGACATGTCTGTAATGAAGGAGTGCGGTATGTGTCCATCATCTATTGTTCAAGTAAAAGAGATTATTGAAGACGGCAAAACTGCATTAGTGTTCACTACTGAACCAGTGATATGCTCATTAGCGGATTTATTATCTCAATTTTTTGAGATACCTAATGGTAGACAATTACATGCTCATCATTTTGAGATTGGAAATACTTTAAGCGAATTGGAAATGAGTAGAGGAATACTAAATATTACAGAGGGATTGCAATATTTCCACACCGTTCAAAGGAAATTACATTTAAACTTATGCCCAGAAAGTATTGTTATTACTCAAGATGGACACTGGAAGCTTTGTGGATTTGGATTAGCATTGTCATTTCAACAAGGTAAATACTCACTCACTCACTCACTTACTCACTCACTCACTTACTCACTCACTTACTTACTCACTCACTCACTCACTTACTCACGCATGAAGGTTCCGATAACTTGCGACTAGCATCTCCTTATTTCTTAAAACCTTGTACCACGACAGCTGTGCTACCCCGCTTAGAACCCGACGTTAGATATAGTGCTCCTGAGTTAACTACTGGGGGTTACAGCAACTCTAATGTGCGCTACTTAACACCAACATCAGATATATTTTCTTTAGGAATGCTTGCATATGAAGTATATCAATTTAATTTAAAAGGAAGTGTAGCAATGGATGCACCCATGAGAACACATATACCAACACTGAATATACAAGGTAACAATGCGTTACTACATGAAACAGCCGTTAGGAACACAATCCCAGTGTTAGACTTCTCTTTTGTAAATCAAGGTGTTAGTAGCTTTATTCGCGGGATGATTCAACCTGACACAACCTCTCGTTACTCTGCTGTTGATATAATGAACCACCAATACTTTATCACTGGGTCGTTGGCGGTGTTGAAAAGCATTGACACCTTGCAGACACGCGATATAGGCACCCAATCCAGCATATTGTTAGGTTTACCATCCCAACTAGGTCCATTTCCTGCACGAATCCTACAAACGGCTATACTTCCAGCTATATGTAAGTTATGTGCTGCTAACTCTGCCTTATGGTTGTATGTGTTCCCAGTACATACATATATAAGCACCAAGTTACCTGCTTTAACTTATCAAAAAATAGCTGGTCCATCTATCGCGCAGGGATTAGCGATAACAAATCCCGCAGAAACAATGTTAACATTTTTAAAGAATATATCATTTATTCAGAGTACATTTGACTCTAATTTCTTCTATCAACACGTGTTGCAGCTGTTTAGTAACTGCCTTGATAAGCAGCATATGGGTGTACAAACCTCATGTTTACAGATCCTCTGTGATGAAACAGTTCATAAAGTAATTGATCAGAATGGACTCACTGATAAAATAGTCCCGAAAGCATGTAAAGAAGCATGTAAAAACCCAGAACCAGCAGTGAAAGCAGTAGCTTTATACTTTATTTCATTGATTTCTCACCGGTTAGATCGCCATTATATCCTGTCTAACATTCTTCCTTCATTGAAGTATATCAAAGAGAAGGAAAGTGATCCCGTTGTATCTATGTGTGTAGTTGGTAATTACGAGTCAGCAGCTGAAAGTGTTGGTGCAGAGTATATTGCAACACAGATATTACCTACGATACAACCGTTACTTATTGATAGATCATTGAATAAACAACAGTTTGAACTAACAGTTAGCTTAGTGCGCCGGATGCTTATGAAGGTAATCACATTACGCACATCTGAACTTGGGATGCCACCGATTAACATGGGACAAGACCCAGTTTCAATGAGTGAGACGATGATTGACCCATTTGCTGGTGCAAAAGCAATTTTATTAAATAATAAAAAAGTTATTGAGACTCCCGCAACTTATACTATCAACACCCCAAAAGTTCCGGTGAATATGCCGCCACCACCACCCTCAATGCCCGCACCTCAACTTCCAGTTAACTTGAATCCTGTTCCTAGTGCGAGTAGCGGTACTTTCTTATCCACCGCCGCTATAGCTGCCTCGTCGAATACGTACTCCAGTAGTAGTAGTAGTAAGTCAGTACCGATCATTGCGCCACCACCAACGGTCACATCATCATCGAATATTGATATATTTGCGGGATTAACCAAGGCAACTACTAGTATGAGTGCATCAGCATATGGCACTACTAACAACACCTCTAGCAATGCAACTACTAGTATGAGTGCATCAGCATATGGTACTACTAACAACACCTCTAGCTACCATTCCACATATACTCCTCCTATGCAACAACCAATACAACCAGCAGCTTCAAGCTCACTAGAAGCACAGATTAAGCAGACACAAGAGCAAATAGCCAAGTTAAGTAGTTCATTAGGTAGTAGTAGTAGTAGTGGTGGTGGTACGTATGGTTACAACCCACCTCATATGCCTCCAATGCAGTACCAGCAACAGCCGGTGTACAGCAACATGACAAGCTCACAGCCGGCATATTCTGGGATGGGATATAGTGCATATAGTCAATCAAGTGGTGGTCAAAATTTTGCTGAATTAAATAATAACGGTGGTTATCGGCCTCCAACTGTGAGTGTACCGGTGATGCAGCAGACGAATAATGTCATGAAGCCATCAGTGAAAGATGATCCATTTGATTTCTTAAATTCATAGAAAATTTTGTAATTAAAATACATCATATAACATGCTGCGACACCCGGGCAACTTACTTACTCATGCATCCTACTCCCTTACAGTCTACTCCCTTCTCAATTAGTAACTGGCTCCAACATCAACGCACTTTTCATGGATTCAAATGATTTTTCAAGCAGGGATTCATGGGATTTCCTTATAGGTGACATAGGTCGCGGTGCCCCGGAGTCACCAAGTAACGAGCCAACAGTTGACCTCGGATTCTGGCTGTGGACATACCGTTTATTCGTTTTTTTTCTTAAATTACTACTTAACGGTTTCCCGAATAAGACCACATCCATCGGTTCCTTGTTGTCGCCCACCAACATCTCTTGCACCGCAGAAATATGATGTGTTCGTTTCGGTGGTGATTGAATTTTCTTATTATTTTTACGATTCCAATCAAGACAATCACTAGCAGAAGCTTTGTTTAACTCATTCATTGTGATATCAAATGATTTGAGGCCTTTAGGGTGTGTAACACACTCTTTATCATCATAAAATATACTATCTGACTTGATATGACGGTATGATTTAGGTGCTCCATCTGTTGTTGTAGCCGTTGGTTCGAGGTAGCAGAGCACTGACTCATCAACAGGAGGAGGTGGTGGTATATCTATTGATGGAACCTTGATATTATTTGTTTTAATTAGTTCAGCTTGTAGTGTGCCTCGACAGGTTTTAGGTGTTGGAAGATCACGTATTTCAGATAGAACATGCATAGCAGTTGCAGCACTACAATTATCACGTTGTGTAAGTGTTGTACTACCAACATGTTTCTTTGCATCAGCTAATTTCAGTGGTAATGAGGTATCATGCCAGTACTTGATGTATGCAGCAGCATCACTGCTATGAGTCTGGCAGTTACTTTTATCACCCCATACTTTACTATCTTTAATATTTTTTTCTCTTGCAAGTGTACCTAATGTGTTCTTACCGTGATTCTCATGGGATCCTTTACTAACGGGACTTCTTGTAAAGCCGTTTAAAAGGTCAACACGGTTATTTTCGTTCTTATTTTTCCAAAATTTATTACTTAAATAAGTATAAGTTGTGCCATTTTCATTGATATTTCTGCTGTTAAATCTCTTGACTAGACAGCAGAAACACCACATATCAACAGCTCCACCTTGTGTTATGTGATCTTCCTTAATTATATCAAATAGATTCATCACATCATCGCTTTTGACTTGGGTGTATAATCTTGTTATTGCATCACTGAATTCTTCATAGGTAAAATTTCTTTTACTTACTTGTTGAATGTTTGGATCAATATCTTCTTTTTCAGAACTCATTGCTATATTTATAAATTTATCCTTGTCTTGCATGTACTTGTTGTGTAATGTATTTAATAATTTGCTGGCATTTGATCTTTCTTTAGTATAGATATAATCATCGCGATCTCTTATATATGCAGATAAATTCTCTGCTTTAGTGACAACATCAGTTGTCTCTTTTACTAACCCAGTAGTACTATTCCTCACCGCCTCTTTCGCTTTAACCCGCTTAATACCTAGTAAATATTAGTAGAATATACTTAAGAATGAAATACAACGATTAATACAAGAGTTATGGGGCAATACCTTTCTTATTCCTTAAAAGAGATGTGGACTTTGCTATTGATGCAAATGTCTTATTAATCTTCAAATTATTTTGAAATCTTTCTAATTGCTCAGGTTCTAACTCAATGCCCAGCTCACTTAAATCACTCAGAAGGTCTTCCATGGATAACCCTTTAATTAAAGGTATTCCTACCTACAGATGAGTACTTGGACCGGTTTTTCAACGGATAAAAAGAAGTAAAGACAAAGCGCATATTGTAATTACTATTGGATCATGCGATTATTACAAATTGACCAAATAAAGGCATATTACATCTGCTGTTAAGAACTTAATTGAATTGAATTGAAATTTGTAATAATTATAGATATCCATATAATTAATAATAAATACTGATCATATAAACGTGAAGAGTGAGTTCGCCTCTACCTTGCTTGTTCTCTCTCCTTTTATTATTTCTTTTAGTTATATATTTGATACAAATATCAACACCTTGCTGTGTGATGACCCGATTCATATTTGGATGACATAAGCAAGAAGGTAAGTACAAAAAAAATGTATAAAATGCTTTTGCTTGTGTGCATTGTATTCTTTCTTACTCATGAATCACTTGGGTATCAACTACCTATTAGCTGTAAAATAAAAAATAAGATAGGAATTGCATCACGAAGCATATCTCAATTGGCATCAACATTAGCAATACCATTTAATTATGAAGAAAATGAGAAACCATTAACTCTAGGACCACGAGTGACCATTAAGGGCAAGATATTGACACTTTGGGGTCTTGGGTATGGATTAGTTGCTTTTTTTATGGCATTCTTAGTAATGCCATATATGTTGGTTCAAGCAGTCTTGTGTGATATAATGGGTAATGGTAATAGAAGGAAAACTTTGGATTGGGTCATACATTATTGGGCAAAGATTGTCATGAGAATCTGCTTTACGCGTCCAATATTACTTGGCGCAGAGAATTTACCACCACTAAATGAGACTGTTATATACGTACCAAATCATACATCATTCATGGATATATTAGTATTATCTGGATTTATTCCACGACCTTTTAAATACTTATCCAAAGCAGAAATTAAGAATATACCTGTTATAGGTACTGCAATGGAATTAGCGAAACATGTATTTTTAAAGCGTGATAATTTAAAAAGTACATTTGAAGTAACAGAAACAACAATAAAAAGATTAGTAGATGGGAATAGTATGGTGTTATTTGCAGAAGGCACTAGGTCGATAGATGGTAGGTTGAAGTCCTTCAAGAAAGGTGCATTCCAAATGGCCAAAGAAGCTAAAGTTAGAATAGTCCCTGTTAGTATAGGTAACTTGCATCGTTGGATGCCCAAAGATGCTTTACTCCCGTTAACTCTTATTAAAGATACATATATTCAAGTGCATCCACCAATAGAAACAGCTGATAAAACAGTTAGTCAGCTAAGGGCTCTATGTCACGAGGCTGTTAATAGTGGTCTCCCTGATCATCAAAAATCTCTTACTGACAAGCACAGTACTGACAAGCCATGAGACCTTGTCAGCTTATCCTTCAATAGTTTGGATAGATAAAATTGTTATTTCTAGTGACTTTTACTTGTATATGTTTAATTACATTAGTTTAAACTATATTTCAAGAGTACTTAATAACTAATTCTCTTTTTTCAATACACTTAAGAATGCATGATAGTCACTTATGATGTGACTGATTCGGGTGGAAATTATACCCGATGCTTGAATCATATCTACAAGTGAAACCTCGCGTGGTTTCTGTTTCTCTTTACTTTTATTATATCTATCACTGTCATGCCGACTAAAGCGTGTATACTGTTGACTTTGATCTCTTCTTGCAACGTGCGCAATTAATGCACTTACCATTTCCATCATATCCGTTAACTCCTTAATTTTGGATGATATATATTTATTATATGCATTGCATATCTTATGTTCATGCTGGCGGAATAGGTGCATGGGACGGGCGTGGTAGTTGCTAATCAAGCCTTCCGATGCCTGAGTAAAACCTACGTGAGATATAAAATCACACAAATCATCTACTGCAGATGTTTCATCCAACACTGTAACAGCAGTAATGGGAACAAACTTATTAGTTGTACCATTTATGATGGAGGAGTAATAGGGCACGTCAATCGTCGCTGACTCCACGGAGGACTCAGAACCAGAGGATTTTACGTCCATTATATTCTCATAATTATGAGTATATCGTTCAAATTTTGCTTTCTCTTCACTATCTAGTACTAAGTAGTTAGAAGTGCAAGTGGAGGCAGCATCACCAGTGATATAATCATCGAAAGAATCCGAGATATTAAGAGGAGCTAAAGGCCGTTTGATTTCAAGTTGTTCATCACTATCAGGTTTGAGCATGATACTCAACGAACTTAGTAAATCACTATCAGCAATAGAAAGGCGAGACTCCGTCATACTTGCGGTATCCGAGTCCATCACTTCACCCATAATATCCACAATTTTACTATTTAAATCAATTTCTTTGAGTTGAAGTATGACGTAATTAAATACCATGTCTAACTTATCCAAGTGCCTCTGGTTCACCTGGTCTTCAAAGAATTCATTGTCACCAAGTTGACTTATTCTATACTGGATTTCTCTCAATGGTTCAATCAGGGACTGCTTGATGGTATGACGGGTGTCGGAGGCATATTTTATTGCCGTGAATGAGGTGGACATAATTTCATAACGAGATAACGTAGATGGACCTATGAGTGAGTAAATAAGTAAGTGAGTAAGTGAGAGAGTGTGTGGATGAGTACCTATGGTGTTAACTACCAAATAAAATATGGATAATAACTGACACGATATGATATAAGCACTACTTTCTTTTCCAGTATCAATGAAATTAGTAACGAATGACTGATAAAAAAATGACAATGCAACAGTGGGACATATAATCGAGTGAAAAAAATCTTTCGTTACTGCATTTGGGGCAATCTGATGCTGATGGTGGATATCTTGAAATGTACAAATTAACAAATAGCAATAATACAAAAATGACGAGGCTAATAGTACAACTGCAGCAGCATAACCACTAGTTTTAAATAAATTTTTACTAGGATACATATGATCCGTAATAAATAAGGTGATTATAGATGCAAAATATAATGTCTGTACAACCAACCCATTCTTCAAATTCCATCTTTCATGTTTATTAGTAATGGTGAAAAAGGATGCCATAATGGCCACGAAATTTTCAGCATAAAATGAATAAACATATAAACGATACTTTAATTCCTCGTCAAAAAAAAATACTAAAGGCAAAGCCGACATGGCCGGCGCTATAATATGTAAGAACATACCTACCCATTCCCTGAGGCATTGTTCACGTGAACGAAAATCATGCGCTGGATTACATACTAATTTTACGTATATCGATACTATTAAATCAATCATCATACATAATGCAATAGCCAAGACACTGGAAGCTAACCCAATAATTCGTTGACCATCGAATTCATCAATAATATATTTCACAGTGGAAGGTGAGTTTATACCTGGTGAAAAAGTAGAAAATGAGAACGAAAACGCAATCAACGATGCGGTTATTCCCATTGTTCCAAAGATTAAATGCACATATGGGCGCCACCCCATTCTTGCTTCCCTTTAATTCCTAGTCCCGTAGCCTTTTTTTCTCTTTAATTAATACGAGAGGTTAATCGAGCCTCTACAAAGCCAAGCCACTCAGTGAAACTAGTTGGGTGTGGTGGCAAACCGACATACTACAATATGTTTCTTTGAACTAGGTACCAGGAAAATAGCGTGCCGTACTTGGGTACCGGTGCGTATGAACCAGATCATTGAAAAATCAGAAGTTAAAACGAGAATAGCCCAACGGCTAAATACTTATTACGTTCGTATACCCAGTGACATGGTCGCAGACCTCCTTAAAGTCGCTTCTTTAATACTTGTTACTCGGACCCGGCACCAAAAGGTCGACCAAAAGTTTCAGGAAGTTTGTCAAACTTCACCTTCACTTGTTACCTGTTGTTACACGTCAAAACATGTCACATATCTTGAGGTTTACGCTGTTGCTGGTATTTGTAGTCGTCATATTTAGTCAAAATGCGAATGAATTGTCATTCTTGGTTATTGGTGACTGGGGTAAGAGAAGCAACTTAACTCTCCGCAATTCTCTCAACAGTAACTTTCTCACTAAATCACTTGCTTGTTAGGTGGAATTGGTTATAAACCTTATCACACTCCATTCCAAAAATCAGCTGCAAAATCAATGGGTAAAATAGCTTCAAAATTAAGTGCTAAATTTTGCATTGCATTAGGTGATAATTTTTATTCGGAAGGAGTTGATTCAGTTGATTCCAATAGATTTGAAAAGACTTGGAAGAATGTTTATGACGATGATTCATTAGCTATTCCTTGGCTATTAATTGCTGGTAATCATGATCACAAACAAAATGTTTCTGCGCAGATAGAATATTCTTCAAGAGACAGTAATTGGGTATTTCCAAATTTTTATCATTCACATAGTTATAGTTCAAGTGATAATAGTGTTAAGGTTGATGTTATATTACTAGATACTATTGATTTATGCGGTGCTAACGCTGCTGTAACTGAAGATGAACCTGGATATTTTGATCCACTACCTCATAGAGTAAAAGGTGATAATGCTCAATGGCAATGGCTTGAAGATGCACTAAGCAAATCAACTGCAAATTATATATTAGTTGGTGGTCACTACCCTATCTACAGTGTATGTGAACATGGCCCTGATGCAACCCTTATAAATGAACTATTACCACTTTTAAAGCAATATAATGCACATTATATGTCAGGTCACGATCATTGCCAAAACCATTTCGTTGAGCCAAACACTCAAGTCAATATTATGCTTACTGGTGTTGGTGATACTTGCTGTTATAAAAATGATAACATCAATAACCCTGCTATCCCTGCTGGTGCATTGAAATGGTATGTTTCAGCTGAATCTAGAGATCATCACTTTGCTGGATTTATGTCAATGACAGCTACTGCCTCAGAATTAATTGTTACTTACTTCAACGAGGATGGAGAGGTGCAATATCAACCAAGTCCAATAGCACCAAGAGTTTAGTACAGTATCAGTATGGCATTTCATATAATTCTGTTAATGTATTGAAGTCAGCGACTAAAACTGTTTCTTTGAATCTATCTGTTCCCCAAGACAAAAACATTTCTTTAGATACTCCTTCTTCAATATCTCTACTTAATTTATTAAATGCATGATCTGCAATTGCTTCACTTAGTCTTGTTAACTCATCAAAATCAAATGTTTGATCAAGATTCCACAATTTAGATATTGCTGATGAAGCTACTTGGACTGCCATCATGATGTCTTCATGATACATAACCTCAGTGCCCATAGTCTTAAATATGTCAAATATTAATCCTAATCTATTGCTCCAAGTGCTCTGATAAATTAAGTGAATGAGTAAGGTTGAATAAGTGGATATTATAAAAATGAGTACCGAACTTGGTTTGCATAATAACACTAACATAGTCAAAATTTCTTGAATGTAACATATTTGATTCTTTTCATGCTCAAAAATCAACCATAATACATCTACAAGCATATCCACATCTACATGCTTATCTCCACTTATCGCAACAATAATAAGGTTTCTTAACGAACCAACATCAAGCATCGGTGGATAACCATGATTCAAGTAAGTACTAACTATTTTGGTCACAATATTTAGTGGCTGCTGTAGCACCGATGAATCTAGCGACGGCTCTGACTGACTACGAGGTGAACAGCGATTACCCAAAGAACTTTGCGAGAACGATATTCCCATTAAAAGTAATGCGTTGTAATGTTGCAGAAAATATTGTGTTCTAAAATTATACTGGTTGTGCAATAGAAGGCGAATATTACACCAGTGGGACAGCACAAAGACTATGATATTTTCCTAATTGGTTCCTACTATTCGGATCCTTCTGGTCAAGATTTTTCTAATTTTAATACTATAATGTCAACAATAGAATTTAATTCCAGCTGTTACCACTGGCTGCTTTGCACTTCTTTTACACCGTATCACTACAATATACTATATATTATTGGACTTTGGACAGATAACCGGTTCACCGGTACGATATGGCAACGGTCGCTCGTTGAGACTCTTTTCAACTATCAAAGTTGATTCCTCACTCGATACCTTGATATCCAATCACTTTTTTTTAGTTACTTGTGTAGTAATTGATTAATTCAAGTCTTTTAAAAGTAGTTAAAGTGTGAAATAATTAAAGAATAAATAAATCTTTGAAAATATGAGTGATGATGCTAGTAGGACCAAATCGGTCATTAATTACTCTGAAATGACACTAAAGGAACAAGATTATTGCATAGAATTAGGATATAATGCCTTAAAACTACAAGAAAAAACTATTGATAAACAAGTTTATTGTAAAGATTTAGCTGAGTATATAAAGAAGGAGTTGGACCAAGCAAAAGGTGGAACATGGAATGTGATCGTTGGAAAATCATTTGGTTCATTTGTAGCTCATGAAATGAAAAGTGTGATTCATTTTTCAATAGGTAATGTGTCATTTTTATATTGGAAACATGGTTGAGATGACGGAAAGAATGTAAAAACTATTATTAAATTGTATTTATTCAAACAATATTGACACTATTAGTGAATTTTCTATTACAATAATCATTACCACATTCTAAATATTCCTGTTTACTGACAATGTGATCTTGTATATTATTCATTTCAGTTCTAATAAATCTAGAAGCACCCCTCCATGCATATTCATCAGGATTCTGGGGTATATATATATGATTTTCAAACATATCCGGTAAATATGGCCGCAGCTCATGATTATAACGGCTCCCAAACTGAGGAAGCTTCACATTACCACCGGTTAGGATAATATACCTACTTGCTAATGCAATGTCAGCATTAGGCAAGGTGTGCAGACTCTGCCAAGTAGCCTCCGCTATTCCTGCTTGATTGATCCCGATATCAGAGGGTCTAAATAATACTTCTATACACGATTAAATAAGTAGTTAGTAAGTGAATATGTAAGTTAGTGAATATATAAGTATAAGAGTACCTGGTACACTAAATCTCTCTGTTTCCATTTGCAATACTTGCTCATTTCCCAACTCCATTTCGCCATCAGGTTTGACAAACCCTTTATAAACTGTATGATAGTCAGGTAATACAAATAATTTTCTCATATTACCGGAAAATGGGTCCATTGCTATTCTTCTCGTACCATCTGCATTAGTAACAGCATTTACTCCTTTTAATTTATTATATTGCGACTCTTTCAACTCTCCATCCATGTCTAAGGTGACATAGCACAGTGCCTCTTTCACTTGGTCAATTAAGGCAAATTCATCCATCATATTCCATTGACGATATGACACGACCTCCTACGAGTGAACGAACATGAGTTACTACATGAGTGAGTGAATAAGATGAGTGAGTAATATACCTTCAGATGGTTAGTCAAAAGCTTTCCACCAACATTAATGCGTTTAATAGAATTTTTACATATTTTCATATCAATTATAGGAAATATATGTGTAAATGAAAATCCAGAATCAATAATTGTGCAACAACTAGGTGTTTTAGGGGTATTAAACAATGGTAATGTTGACGTTGATGAGAAGTCAGGAGTTAACGATTCCATTGTTTGTGAGAACTCATAAGCACTAAACCAACATGCTGGTTTTCTTACACAATTTTTAAAATTAAAATCTTCAAATATAACTTCATTAAGATCATTTTGTATCGATTCAGGGTTCAATGGAGACTCAGTAACAACCAAAGTAGTATCGCTAGGAACAATATTCAAATGATCTTTACCAAATATTCTTGTCCATACTTCTATTTCACATGCCATATTATTCAAATACCCTCGATCAAATGGTCGGGTATAGTTTAACAATGAACCATTAAAACATTCATTGAGCTGATCACCAACAAGAATATTCATTTGTTTATGTATTTTACCCATACAATTAGGCATTTTTGATGGATTAGTATCATTACATTTCCCATATTTCACATATCCAGCGCCATTATCAAGTATCACCGTCTTTGCGGCGGTCACATCGTATGACCAGCGTGCAGATGCCATTATCAATATGAAATCTTTTCTTCTTCCAAGAGATTTTTAGACTGATGTAGAAGAGGAATAGCTTTCAAACTCTCTATAGTTTTGACCCGAGATTTTCCTTCAGAAGTTTAAATCAGGAAGATTACTGGATCCACAACTTGTTTAATTTTTTTTCTCGCCAAAAAGTTTTCGGAATTTTAAAAGGAAAGGATTTGCTCTCAAGGATTAGAAGAGAAGAGATGTCTGCGCATGACCTTGGCTTTAGCTATATCCCTTCTGACATGCCACCGCTGGAGTTAGATGCGAAAGAATTGCAAGACTGGGAGTTACAAATTCATGCTTTATTAGTACATCTTTGTATTTCACGATTAATGTCAACTGACGAATTGCGACGTGGAGTTGAAGGTTTAGAAGAAAAGTCATATAAAGAGCTTACTTACTATGGACGCTGGGCGGCAAGTATGACACAGATATTAATCGAGAGAAATTTGATTAGTTATGAGGAGTTCAATGTAGAGCTCGGTGATGAGGAGGTTGATAATGAAGCAGTTGATATATTATATAAAACTGGAGATAAAGTAAGGATTAAAGCGGAAGATGGGAAAGTAAGATGGAGAAAACCTCACATTCGCACACCAAGTTACATATTTGGTATGGAGTGCAAAGTAATCAGATATGTTGGCTCATTTAAAGATCCTTCCCTACTTGCGTTTAGAAGTAAATCATCATTGGTACCATTATATATAGTCTCTATTGCATTAAGCGACATTTATAAATCGCGATATTACAACAATGGAGAAGAAGTAATAAATGAACTTGACACATTAGAGTTAGAAGTTTATCAAAATTGGTTAGAGCCAGTTATACAAGGTAGCAGTATTACTATTGATGATAACATGGCTTTGAGCACAATGAACCACGAACACCATACTCATGAGCACGACCATGCCCACAATGAGCACGACCATGCCCACCATGAGCACGATCATGTGCACCACCATGAGCACGATCATGAACATGATGCTCGTGAGCAAGTAGAGTTGATAGCTCTCACGAAAGAAGGATTTACTGATTCTCCTGATAAGATCATAGCGGAGGCATTACTACGGTTACTACAGAAGAAAGCCATAATTAACATGGAAAGTATACGTTCAATCATCGACAAATTAGAGAATGCGGGCAAAGCCTTGCTCGGTAGAGAATTAGTATTGAAAGCATGGTCTGATAGTGACTTTAAAATCCGATTACTAGAAAATGCAAGTGAAGCTGCGCTAGAACTCGGTATTGAGACATCCAATCCAAATGCACCAACTAAATTAGTTGTTGTTGAAAACACTGCAGACGTGCATAATGTCATAGTCTGCACACTTTGTTCATGTTATCCAGGAAGTGTGCTAGGATTGAGTCCTTCTTGGTACAAAAGTAATAGTTATCGTTCGAGGATGGCATCGCAACCAAGGAGGTTATTACAGGATTCTTTCGGTGTTGTTATTGATAGTAAGGTGAGAGTTGTTGTTCACGACTCAACTGCAGATTGTCGATACCTTGTTCTACCTTTAAGACCAAGTAATTATGAATCTTTATCAATTGATGAGTTACGGCAATACATAACAAGGGATCGAATGCTTGGAGTTGCAATTTAAACTGCAACATGTGGACTAAGTTATTATGATTCTTATGACTTGATGAGGTTGTATTGATAGAGCCGCCGGAGAAGCATCGAAAGAAATCTATTCACTGTGGGATTATTGCTGATTATGGGATTTCCATCTTCAACGAAGCATGTTATCTGTCACTTACACGCCTTTTTATGCACTCTGTTGCTTCACTCGACATGGTTATTGTACCATCTGACCCAGCGGAGACAATAAGGTGGTATAAATAGTAGGGTAGGGTGCCAAGGTGACGACTAGAGCAATGTAGCTTTTATTCTTGTTTCACTACTTCCATGAACTATTTGCGAGGGACTCGGACTCTATCAAACTCTTTTACCAACAGGGCCGCAACTAGCTGTTGGTTCTCATCACTCCAAGTTTTCTTGTCCCAAGAAAGTAGGAAAGAGACACAGAAAGCAAGCAAAGTATGCTACGTTAAACGTTCCTTGTGTCATGTCTACGCTCAATCGAATACGGTTGGTATCTGCAACTTCAGGTCATTGTACCAGCAGTAGTAATAACTTAATCTACCATTTTGTGAGCGATAATACAGTATGTTGCGACGACACCATATTTGAGGATAAAGTAGTCATAATCAAACTGCTTCCATTTTTGTCAATGCCATCAACACGCGAATTGTTACAACTTATCATTCAAATTGATGATTATTTACATGAATCACAGGATAATATCGTGTTTCTATCTTTCGATGTCATAAGTAGTAAAGCAAGATGCATTATTGCGATTATTTTCAGTTTTTTTAATTATTATGAGTCACCATTCGACTATATTGCGACGTTCTCAAGTAATTTAAAATATTTTAATAGTCAATTACTATTTCTACATAATTTCAATAAGATTTTATTGAATATATACCCAAATAATAACATTTTGCAGGTTACTAGAATAATAGTTAATATTAGAACAATGAACACTTATAACTATCACTTTCAGCTATTTAATGGTAATGGTGAGCATATAGTGACATTGGAACCTACTAGTGTCACTGAAAATACATTATTATTCACTAATATATCAATGGATGATATGCTTTATGATGATGTCCATATACGATTGAGAGCCATAGATAGTGACACGGGGCAGATGGACACTGTGTTTCGCACAACATTACACGTGGGATATATAGATGGTATTGCAAGAGTTACAAAAGCAAATATTGACACAAATTACAATATTGGATCAAATTTCTTTATGGATATGTTTTTTACACCATTTGATGGAATAAGACGTGATATATTCGGTAATAACTGTCAAACTAGCACTAGAATAAGCAAATACAAACAATATGAAGAAATCGAAAAGAGGAACAAATGCTTATTCGAACTGATAAAAATAAGAAGAAAATGTAGTGAATTTAAGGATTTATCACAACATAAGAAACTAATCAAGCCATTGCCCAGTAAATTCACAATAACCTCATCACCATCACCTGTGAAACTGCACAGCAACAAGGAAAATAATCAGAACTATAACAACGAACTTATGGCGACAATATCAGAATTAAATGAATTTTTAGGCGATGAAATAATATTTTAATACTTAAAACACATTGTTCATAAATGTACATTACTCAATTATAATACAACTCTAACCCCATTCCATCGTGGATTTCGTAGTCGGAAAGTGTGATATGGTCCTTATACACTGTATACCATTTTTGTATTCTAATTTTCTCTGGTTTTGTTCCTATTTGTGCTGCAATAAGTTTTTTTAAATCACCTTATAAGAGTGAGTAAGTAAATTAACAAGCGATTGATATATGAGTAAGGATGATATGATCGATCGATAGTAGCAATAAATAATCGAGTATAATTAGAACAATATTAGGGAGTTAGTGAATACCAATTGTATCATCTTCGTTACATTTCACACGAACTTTCTTGCCCAGGCGATCATTGCAGACCACCTCGATCATTGTTATAAATGACTTGTTTTAGTCTTCTCTTTTAGGTCTCAAGGACAATGTTCGTTGGAAGAGAACTCTTCGAAGTTTTTTGGAAAATTTTTTTGGCATGCAGATTCCACACCAAAAAGAAGTCAATTTGAAGAAAGGAAGAGAAGAAGAAAAGGGTGAATTTTTTCATATAGCGACCTTAAGGAGAATCAGTAGTTATAGGGAGAAATATTGCGTGGAAGGAAGAGAAAGATTTTCCGGTAGATAGTTGTGTGGTCTCATCGAGTGATCTGTGGGTTTAAAACTCAATAACAGGTATCGAGAGAGTTATGAGTGATTTTTGGTATAATTCACTTGCTCAGTCGATAGGTGACATTAAAGATGACAATGATGGTGTCAGTGATCACATTGTAGTTAATAATGAGCTCAGAGAGATGGAGGATGGATTTATAGATGAAGCCGATGATGCG
>JACCDO010299920.1_pt1 | contig 16878 bp, 10 predicted proteins | sample 7446101 | NCBI WGS metagenome assembly JACCDO01 (sample SAMN15323440, study PRJNA562643) | freshwater metagenome | isolation source: river surface water | place: USA:Blue River Watershed | collected 2017-08-16 | reverse complement strand
TGAATAATCTCTTTTTCTTCTTCTTTTTCTTCAACTACATTGTGAATAATCTCTTTTTCTTCTTCTTTTTCTTCAACTACATTATGAATAATCTCTTTTTCTTCTTCTTTTTCTTCAACTACATTATGAATAATCTCTTTTTCTTCTTCTTTTTCTTCAACTACATTGTGAATAATCTCTTTTTCTTCTTCTTTTTCTTCAACTACATTGTGAATAATCTTTTTTTCTTCAGTGACAATAAAATGGTTTATTTTTTTCTCTTTATTTTCTTGATTTATATTATTAATTTTTGTAATGTTAAATTCGTTTTCATTATCAGTTTTAACATCAATATTTTTAATTTCTAACTCTTCGGGGATATTTTTTTTATTTTTTGAAAGAATTTCATTTACTATATCTTTTACTGGAGTTATAATTTGTTTAGGTTGATTATTATATAAGTTTCCATCTTGTAATACTAATTTTAAATTTGGATAATTAACAGTAATATTTTTACTATTTTTACTAAAATAAAGTGGATTATTATTTAATAATAAACTATAATGATTTGTAGTTTCATTAAAAACTATTTGTAATTTTAAATCAGTCATTTTTTTCTTTGGTGTTATTTGAATATTATCGTTAAATTCCATTTTTGAAAAAACATTAGTATCTATATTATTTTCATCTAATGCGCAGTATAAGATATATTTTTCAGTTTTATTTTCTAAATAAATTATATTTATTTTATCATTATTTACACTAATTGAAAGATTTTGAATACTTAATTTTTTCATATTATAAAAAATTAAGAAAATATTTTAAGAAAAAAACCGTCAGGGTCTTTTATTTATATTTTTTATTTTAATTTTATTTTGTTTTGATTTTGTTTTATTATAATTTTTTTTTTTATTTATATTTTAATTTTGTGGAAATAATTTATCAAAATTGAATCTGACTTTAGTTGCTTCAACATTAATATTTCTTTTATCTAAAATAATATCTAACATAGCATTATCTCTAATGATAACCAATGCACTATCACTTTTTCCTCTTCTTCCTGCTCTTCCAATTAATTGATAAAGAATATTTTTTGTACTATCTTGTACAAAAGATTTGTCAATATCAATTTTTGAAAGACCTGGAATATTTGTACCGTATACAATTGAAGGAGTTGACAATATGCCTTTGAGATGGTCTTTCTTTAGTAAAAATAATTCCATCATTTCTTTGTTAAAAAATTGTGGATTGTAAATACCAATACCAGAAAATAATAATTTTTCTTCAGTATCAGTAAAAATACCAAAATCATTACGATTTGCAAAAGTCATATTATTCGGATGTTTAAGATAATGGTTAGTACCAAATTTTTTAGCATGTTCTCTTGAATTCATTAAAAATTCAGAAGGCCATTCTAATTTGATTTCATCAAGATTTTGATTTAATTCATTCTCTTTATACTGAATATCTTTTGCATCATCTGCATCTCCTTTTTTAATAGATTCTAAAGTTTTATTAATCGCTTTAATCTTATTATCATAAGAGTTAAGAATATCACTAACTTTAGGTGATCCATTTAAAAAATCTTTTGAGATATTTTCAATATGTTGATCAAAATTTTCGGATGATGATACATGTAAAAACTTTCCAGTTTGGTAATAAACTGCACTAGAAGTTAATATAGTATTAACATCCATATTATTCATCATTTGAACATTGCTTGATTTTAACAAGTTAAATAGTTCAACCTTATTTTCAGAAAAAATATGCATTAAAATATTATATGCATAATCTCTAATTGAACTGTGTGTTAATTTTCCATAATGGTCAAATACACATTCAAATTTTAAATTCTCAGATAAATAATTATTAACTAATTTTGACATGTTGAAAACAATATCAGGTGAATAAGATCTTTTAATTAAAGGTTCATGAAATGAACTATTCAAAAAATCATTTAAATCGCCAATATTTTCTAATTTTTGATGCGGTGCTATCATATATCCATTTTCATCTATAAAAGTACAACTAATATGTTGTCTAGTAGATTTAATAGTATGCATAAAGTCATTACCTTGTATATTATTAAATATTCTGTAATGATCTACTATATTAGGTATCTCTTCAGCTTTTGCTAAAGTTGCAGAGACTAATATAGATGGACCTTTAAGAACACTAAATATTTTTGCAGTAATTTCTAAATCAGCTGCAGCAAAAGCTTCATCAAAATATGTTACAAACATATCAGGAAATTCTTTTAACAATTTGTAAGAAGATTCAAGATCAGAAATTATCATTTCAGGATAATTTAATGATGGATCATCTAAAGATTTGTAAAGATTTTCATCAGATTCTGTTTTAAATTCTAAATAAGAATTCCAATTTTGCCTATTAATAGGTAATGTTTCTTGAAGAGCAAAAAGCATTTGATCAATTAGATTTTCACTAAATCGATCAGTACGTGCTTTTTGGTAAACTGCTTCATCTTTAGAATTTCTTTTTTTATTCCAATCTGGATAACAGCTTTTGTGAGGACGAAGTAATGTTTTTATTTTTCCATTATCATTCCCATCAGCTTTTGTTATTGCAATCCAGTTTTTTACATCAACATTGTGTGTAACACACCATCTGCCAACTTCACTGCGAACAATAGAGTTGTAACAAATATAAAGTGCAATCTTTTTTTTAAAATTAGGAATTGACTTAATATTTATTTTATTTTGATGTGCAATAACTTTTGCAAGAATAACAGATATTAAAGTCTTTCCATTTGCAGGAGGAGACTCATAAAATACCATAATATTTTGATGCAATTTTTCTTGAACTAAAGAAATAATTTCTTTTTGTTCTTCATAAAGTGAAATACTTTTTGGTTTTATTCTATCCCAATGAGATTCAAGAATAATACCTGAATTCTCTAATAATGTTGAAAATCCAGATGAAACTGATTTATCTTTAATAATTTTTTCAAGAGTATTTAACAATTCATTACTTTCATTTACCATTATAGGTGTTAGAAAATTAGTAGAATCTTGTATTGCTCTATATAAACTAATTGCACAATCAAGTAAAATTTCTAGTGGAACATCATTATCTTTATTATTAATAAGATAAATTGCCCAATAAACAATAGAGAAAAAACTTTCAATATAATTTTTGTTATCTAAAATAATATATTTAGTAACAATAAATGTTTTAGAAAATTGTTTCATAATTTCAATATTTTTTTTTTCTTTATTTTGGTTAATAATCAATTCTGCCTTAGTTGGCTTTTTAACTTTTCCTTGTTTAGAACTAATTGTTGAATCAGTAATATTCGGAACAGTAAAAGCAAAAACAAATTTTTTCTTTGTTTTTGATCCTTTTAAAAAACCATTTTCAGAAAGTGCATTGTTAAATGCTATTACATAACTTATTAATAATAATTTTTCTTCATTAGTAATACATTTAAAATCATCTTTATTAATAAATAATTCAATAGATTGACGCATTAAAGCTGTAATCACTGGATCATCAATACGTTTTTTATCAAAAGACCAATCTATACCTCCGTTAGAAGTTTCATCACCGATTGAACTTTTAAACTTAGACATAGACATTTTTAAAAATAATAAGTATATAATTTATATCTTTATATTAGTATATGTTATTTATTTAAGTATTAATACTTAAATAAATAAATCAATTTTTTTATTTTTATTCATAAATATCTTTTATTTTTCGTTATTATGTTTTAATTTTTTTAGTACAGGTTTTTTATCACTCTTTGTCTTTTTTACTTTTTTGGCTTTTTTGGCTTTTTTGTCCTTTTTGTCCTTTTTGACCTTTTTTTCTTTTTTCAATGTACTTGTTGATTTTTTTACTTTTTTTGGTTCTGCAACTTTTACTACTTGTGCTGTTTTTAATGGTGATTTTTTTTTAGGTGTTTCTTTTAAACTGATTACTTTTATTGTACTTTTTGGTTTTTTTTCTGATTCTTTAAGTATATTTTTAAGATCAGATGATTTTATTTTATATACTTTGTGTTGAGAGTGAATCATACCTGTTTTATTATTTCTATCTTTTATATCATGCTCTATAGTGTATAAATCACCATTTGTTGTTGTTCCTTTAATTTGATTAATATGACCATCATGGCCTTTAACAATTTGAAATTTTGTGTATTTTTTTCCAGTAATATTTTTAACTTGGCTTAAACTTTGAGAAAAAAAATATGACATTTATTTTATAATTATAATTTAGAAAAAAAATATATATTTAATAAATATGTCAAATATTATTTTTGAAAATATTATAGATAAAATAAGTACTTCTTCAAATAATATAAATTCTTATTTTTCAAATATTGATTATTATAATACAAATATATATGATATTTACACTAAAATACCAAAATCAAATATAATAATTTATATTTTAATAATATTTATTTTATTTAATTTCATATCACGTCTTGAAATTAGATTAAACGAAATAATGACTTTTTTAGTTGGTGTAATCTTGATTTATATACTATTAACAAAAGATTATAGTGAATTTATTAAATATACGAATGAGAAAAAGAATCAATTAAATTTTTTACATGATTTAATTTTTAATGATACAAATGTTGATTATGCTAAAATATCCGATATATTTATTAAACCTGTTGGAAAAAATAAAAAATCATTTTTATATTTAAATCCTTTAATTGTAGAATTTTTTTTTAATATACGAAATTATTCACAAGAAAATATTTCAGCTTATATAAACTCGATTATTCATTGTAATAACGTAATTGGACTAAGTTATCAAAGTGAAATTGGTTTAAATAGAACTTATTTAAATTATGAATTAGCGATAGAAGAAACGAAGAAAGCATTAAATGATTTTAATTCATTAATTTATACTATATCATTATCAAAAAAATCATATAATAGATTGAAAGAAAGTACTAATATATTACATAGTTTATTAAATAAACATATTAGTGATATGGCAGTTATTTTTAAAAATAGTAATAAAATGAAAGAGTTAAATATTGGTGAAAGACCAGATAGTTTTTATGATATGTATTTTAAAATTAGTGAGGATGATACAAAAACGAGTGATTATAATTCAGTATATAATGTTTATTAAACAGATGGATAAGCCAACATACTTTCATCATATCCACTTACTACTCCGCTTTTATTAGTACCTGCTAATAATGGTGTTGCAGCATAAGGTAATTTGCTATTTGGAATATAATCACCTGTTTTATTAAATTGTCTAAACCATTCCTCACCAGGAACACCCCAATAATTATCAGGTGCATTTACAGGTCCTCTGGAGTTTAATGTAAGGGCAAAATCAGATCCATTACTTCCTCCTCTTTTTTTGCTCATTTTTTTAGTTAATTTTTTTGGACTAGGTTTCTTTGGACTAGGTTTCTTTGTACTAGGCTTCTTTGTACTTCTTTTTTTTGTTTTATGTTTACTTCCTCCTTGTATTAATCGTTGATTACCTATTTTAATCGATTTAACATATTGAACTGATTTAAGGTAATCATTATCAAGTTTTGTCATAAAATTTGTAAATTTTCCAATAGCACCATTAATACCATTTTGTACACTTGTAACAGGACTATCTGATATTGCAGGAATATAACTAGCTCCACCTTTAATTGATTTTTTTAGTGTCTTTTTATTTTTTTTAGAACCACCTGTTTTCATACCACTTGAAGGGTTAGCAGTAGCACATGTAGATGATGTATACGGTGCTAACATTCCAGTACCAACATCACCGCTTTGAATAGGTCCATATGCACTCATTGCTCCATTACCTGATAATTCAGGATAATTATCTAATGGTGTTTGAGGATTATAAAAACGAGTTGGTAATGATGTAGCACCACTTGATTCCATACCACCACTCATTGATTTTTTACCTTTTTTTGGACTTTTTCTTGTGGTTTTTTTCTTACCACCAGAAGCTTCATAATCAGCATATTCTTGAGAAGAATAACCAGTAACACTATCTGATCCACCACTCATTGATTTTTTAAGTGTTTTTCTATTTTTTTTAGAACCACCTGTTTTCATACCACTTGAAGGATTAGCAGTAGCACATGTAGATGATGTATATGGTGCTAACATTCCAGTACCAACATCACCGCTTTGAATAGGTCCATATGCACTCATTGCTCCATTACCTGATAATTCAGGGTAATTATCTAATGGTGTTTGAGGATTATAGAAACGTGTTGGTAATGATGTAGCGCCACTTGATTCCATACCACCACTCATTGATTTTTTACTTTTTTTTGCACTTTTTTTTGGACTTTTTTTTGGACTTTTTTTTTGTTTTTTACCACCAATCGCATCATAATGGTGTTCAGATGTCTCAGGAGGATCAGGCATATTAGGATGTTTAATTATCTCAGTTTCAGTCATCTGAGAAGATTCCATACCACCACTCATTGATCTTTTACTTTTTTTTGCACTTTTTGTACTTTTTCTTGTACTTTTTTTCTTACCACCACTATAAGTTGAAAGAATATTATTCATTTGTTTATCCATTTTATGAGTTTCTTCAGGAAGAGGAACATCATCTTCCCATCCACCTTTATGTGATTTTTTTTGTGATTTTCTATTTTTTTTAGAACCACCACTACTAAATAAAGCATAATCTTGGGATGATAAACCTTTAATATCATCTGTTTCCGCCATATCTACGCCGCCTTTCATACTTTTTTTACTTTTTTTACTTTTTCTTTTTTTAGCTCCTCCATTAGCTGTTGCATAATCAATGCCAAAATTATTTTTTATAAATTTATTATCTAAAGGCATGCTGTAATCAGTACCTTTATAAAAATTTTTTCCATTAGATTGAGGAATTAATCCATCTTCAGAATAATTACCTCCTCCAGTTTGAGTTTGACCATAATAGTCAGTTGATGGTTTACACATTCCACAACCACTTGAAAAAGGTTTAAAATCTGGACTACTATAAGACATATATATAATTGAAAAATATTATTTTTTAAAAAAAATTTAAAAAATAAATCTTTATTAAATTAACTTTAATTATTTTTTAATCAAATTGAACTATTATACTTACATTATGTTTATTAACAGTTTTAGTAGCTGATATTGATAATTCAGTTCTTTTACGACGATTTTTTTCTTCGCCACTTTTTTTCTTATATAAATTTCTCAACGAATTATTCATATCTGTTTCTATAACTTCAAAATTATCATCAATATAAGATAATATATTATTTTCAATACCCCATCTAAAAAAATTTAATTGACCAACAGTAGTTATAAGTTCTTTATTATCATGATCTATGAAAGAAATACGTTCTCTTCGACAAAAAGGATCAAAACTTTTTTTACTATATGCTTTTAATTGCGCTTTATAATCCAAATATACAATAAAATTTTTAACTTTTGAATTAACATCTTGAACTTGAAAATGTGTATTATTTTTTTTACTATAATTAGTAACAAACCAATCTAAAATACGTAATGATATTTTTGATTTACCTGTAATAATAGGAATTACTTGATCCAAATATTCTCTATTTGTAAAAAAATTTATTAACGATTGCATTAATAAATCTTTTTTGGATGAAATATTTTTAAAATTATTTTGGTAAAAATCATTATTTATACTACAATTTTTTAATTCATTTGATAGCGTTAAAATTTGTCCTTCCATCTTATGTAATAAATTTATTATGAAATCTTTAAGTATATTTTACTCAATATAATATTTATTTTATATCTTTTTGAAAAATCTATTTTATCTACATAAAATTATATAAAATAATGAATTTACTATTAAATAAAAAATAATTATTAAATCTTTTATTTAATAATTAATTATTTTTAAAAAATATTAGAAATTGAAATAAATGAATGATTAGAAATATTAAATTTCCATATCGACATATGTTGTATCAAATTGAAGAGGATCTTCAACTTTTTTATTACTTTCTTCTTTATGTTTATTTAACATAAAACATATTTGTTTTGGATCTAATTCCAAAAGTAATAGCATAACTTTATTGTTATCTGTTTTAATTTTTGTTTTGAAGTAATCTCCATGTAATCTATAAATTATTTTTGAAAAATAAAATGGAACATTTTTATCAATTTTTGCGATATGTTTTTTACTGTAATACTCTAAAATAACTCTTGAAAGGTCATAAATTTCAGACTCATAATTTAAAAAATTATCTTTGTCGTAAGGAAAATAAGTTAAATAATTTTGTAGAAGGTTAACGTCTTTACGTAATTCTAAATAACGGAAAAATCTATTATTATTATTACCCCATAATTCTCTCATTTTTTTAAAATATTCTTTTTGAAATTTCCATCTATTATAATGAATATCAATAAACATATAACCTTCATAAAATGTATTAGTATCACTTGATGATTGTAATAATAAATTTTGAACAAAATCATCTACATTGTTATTAATATTATTTCTTTCTAAAAAAGGAACTCCAATATTTAATGTAACTTCTTTTAATGTATTAATTTCACGAGTAGATACATGATATAGTTTTGGAACATCATATTTTGAAATAATATTATTTTCAGGATGACTAATAATAAATGAGTAACAATAATTAGGGTTAATTGCATTTTCAATATTAATAGTTCCGAGACACTCATTAAATAACTCAACAAAATTTTTATTACTAATCCATTTAGATTTATTTGCATTAATACATCTTTTAGTTGAAAGAATCCATTTATTATCATAATTATATAATCTAATTAATGATCCTTCCATAGAATATTCTAAAAATAATTGATTTTTATCTAAATTATTTGGAATGTTTTTTTCATCTGAACATTTATCAAATGTATAACAAACGATTTTTAATGTATTTTTATCTAATATTATTCCATTACATTCATTAACAATTTTATTATTAAAATCAGAATTATCTTGAGTATGTATTAAAAATAATGTTGGATAATCATTATCTTCTTTGATTTTTAAGTTAAAAGGTTCTTTAACTAAAATTGATTTTAAACTTTCAAAATTAACAATATCATTTTTTTGAATAAAATTAGATAGCTCCATGATTTACTTATTTAATTATATTGCTATTTTTTTAAGTTTATTTTTATTAATAAATAAATTAATGAAAAAAGATTGAAAAAAAAAAATAATTATAAAAATATTACTAACTATACAAATAGTTCAGGTATTATTATGATAAAAAAATCTATTTATATATTATTATATATATATTATGAATAATGAAAATCAAAAAAATAATGAAAATATAAAAGAAATAAATTTTAGTAATGAAGCTTTAAATAATGAAAATAATAAAATAACAAATTTAAACGATGAAGATGATGATGATGAAAATATAAAAGAAATAAATTTTAGTAGTAATAATGAAAATAATCAAAATATAAAAGAAATAAATTTTAATAATCAAGTTGATGATAATGATGAAAATAATAATGAAAATAATGATGAAGACGTTAATAATAATAATGATGAAAATAATCAGGAAGAGATCAATGATGATTATGATGAAAAGAATGAAAAAGAACTTATTTTAGAGCCAAATAATGATAAAAATGATGAAAGTGAGATAAAATCAATTGTTTTTTCAAATAATAATAGTAATATAGAAAATATAGTTTTTAATAATTCAAATGAAGAGAATGTTTTACAATTTATAACAGGAGATCAAAATATTGAAATTGAACAAGAAGTTGCAATTAAGAATGATAGTATATTATATAAAGATGATATTGTTTATTTAAAAGAATTAGAAAATCAATTATTATCAGAATATCCTGTAACAAAACAAAGTTTAAAGTTTATTCAAAAAGAAGTTGAACATGTTGCAAAAAAATTAATTGAAGTTAAAAATTTAGGAGTTAAAAATGATGAGATGTTTAAAAAAGATATAAGTTACAATTTTATCAATGATGTATTAAATGACAAATTTAATTCAAAATATATTATTCCAATTGTATTAGATAAACATAAAATTTATAGTAAATTAAAAGAAGATCATGATCAAAATCCTGAAAATGAAAATGATTCTAATATATATTTTTCAGAATCACTTGAAAATAAAGATGGAATAATTGAAGAAAATCAACGAACACAAATGATTATGTTAAAAACATTATTTCATGAAAAATCTCTTGGTAAAATAGATTATAAATCATACTTAAATCAAGAGACAAATATAATAGCATCTTATGTTCCACAATTTAATAAAAATAATGGTAAAAATATTGGATTTTTAAAAAATCCATTAAATGATACATTAGTATTACGTTATTATGATCTTAAAAATATATATTGGAATACTTATAAAATTAAAAATGATTTTATTACATCTAAAGACATTTATGATGAATCTGGTAAAATTAAAGGTATTGAAGATAGTTTATTTATTAAAGGAGATGAAATAAATATAATAGGGTTTATGATTTTATCTCAAAATAACAATGAAGATTTATGTGAAATGCATTGTTCTCATAATGAATTACATAAATATTTAAAAAAAGTTGGTGTTATAACGAAAATTTATAATTCATCTTCAGCAATATTAATTGAATGTAAAAATCATGGATTAACTGATAATGAAATTATTTATATTGATCAAAGTAATTCATTTCCAAGAATTAATAATACTTATGGGAAATCTGTTAAAATTATTGATAAAAATGTAATAGAAATAAAGAGTAATTTAAAATTTATTAAAAATGGTGATTATGGTATTTTATATTCATTATCAAAATTAGAGTTTGATTATTATGAAATAGTAAAAGAAGATAATAATATAAAATTTGAATTCAAAGAATCAACATATAAAAATGAAGAGCAAAATAATAATCATAATAAAATTTATTTATTTGACAATATACAAATTAATAAATATGATTATGATAGTATTATTAAAACAATATTACCAAATTTAAATGAAATAATTGAAAATAATATTAATGAATTAAAAAAATCTTATACATTTGATGATGTTAATAATGTATTGAAAAAAAATTGTATTAATATAAATAATTTACACTATCAACAAATTACTGTTATAAAAAATATTTTTAATAAAAATTTAGAAAATATTCTTAGTAAATTAGATAGTAATACTAAAGTAGTAAATAATTTTAATAAAATAAGTAATAACAGAAAATATTTTAATGATTTAGAATATTTTTTATCTGATAAATTTATTACTGATAAGAATATTGAATTTGTTTATGGAAAATATATACATATTAATAAACCTGAAGATAATTTATATTTACGTTATCAATGGATAGATAATCAAAAAGATAATGGATCTTATTATTATTTAAATTATTTATTACTAACTTATGATAAAAAAAGTATAGAAGATGAGTATAATTATATTAATGATAAAATTAAAAGTATAGAAAGTATATACAATAAACTTGAAAAGAATTTAAAAAAAGAATATAATATTAATCAAAAGAGTAAAAATAAATCATATTATCAATACCAAGCATATATTGTAACTGAATTTGATGAAGAAGATAATTTTAAGAATTTAAAAAAAATATTACCTGATAACACAGTAGTGTTTTATAAAAATGATTTAATGTTATGGAAAGGTAAAATGACAAAATTTGAAGATTTGGAAAATAATACATTAGCTTTAGTAGGTAATGATATTTGGGTATGGAAGGATGGATCATGGAGTAAAAGTAATGTAAAATCTAATTATGATAATATAAAAATAGTTTGTGAATTAAATAATTTAAGTTTAAAAGATGTTAAATTAGATTCACTAGATTGTATTTATAGAAAAGATTTTGGATGTCAATCTAAGATTTATGCTAGATTACAAGAGAATGTTAATAAAATGGGAATTATGCTAAGTGATTTTAAAAAAATGATAGAATATATAGATAATGATGGTTATTTAAATTATATTAAAACAAATATTGAAATTGTCAAAAAAAAGTATTATTCAAGTATTTTTGATGTTAGTTATAAAAAGAATTATAATAATTTTTATGAAATAGTGAATAAAAATAATGAAAGCATAGATAATAATGAAAAATTAGATAATAATAAGAAAAAAGATAACAAAAAAACAAAAAATAATAATGATCCAATTGATATTTTACTTAATTTAGTTTTAGCACTTGAAAATTATGATGATCGTCTACATTATATTTATGATATCATAGATAAGGATGGTTTATTAATTGAAGATAAAATATATTCAAAAAAATATAAAAAAATAATTAATATTTGTAGTCATTTTTATTATTTTAAAAAGATTGATTATGCAGATAATCCAGATGAAAAAGTACAATTGATTGATAAAATGTTAAGTATTTATAGTGATAATGGTGAAACAGCAATGAATGTTCATACATGTAAAGTATGCGGTGATTTTTTATTAACAACTGAATATGATGATACAGAAGGATTTAGTTCAACAGGTATGATTAAAAAAAGTAGAGATTTATGGATTGCTGAAAAAGTTGTAGAATCGAATAATGGTGAAAATATAGATTTAATAGATTATATAACTTCATCCAATTTAGAAGATAAAGGTTTTAAAGAATTATTACTTAAATACGGATTATCAATTGAAGATGTAGATGAAGCAATTAATATACTTGTTTTTATTGTTAAAAATCTTTTTTCAAAAAGTGGAGTAACATTATCAAATAATGAATTAATTAATATTATTATTGATAGTATGCAAAAAATAAAAGTTATAATACCATATTCTATATATAGAATCAAAGAAATTAAAAAATTACAAGAAAAAGGATTTTCAAAAGTAGATATTGAAAAAATAGATCAAAAAAATACATTTAAAATAGGATATGAGCGTTTTTTTAAAATAAAGAAGAATTCTATTATAGTAGCTAGATTTTTAATATCTGTTCAAACAGTTATTCCTTCACCAGTTAGATTAAGTAAATCAACTATTTGTCCATTTTATTCATTTGATGATGATGAAGGAATTAATTATATGACATGTATTTTGATTGAAATGAATTTAGTATTATTAAAAGATAAGACAAAAAGTGAAGAGATTATAAAATTAAGTATAACAGAATATTATAATGATTTTAAGAGTTTACCTTATATAAAAGAGTTATTTAATAAAAAAAAATTATATCTTGCTAAAGAATTTGAAAAAACAGAGAGTCTTATTGTTAGCAATGAAGAAAAAATATTAGAAAATAATAGTAATAAAAATATACCTGAAGAAGTTAATGATTTTAATTCATTAATTATGAAAGCAAAGAACATTGAAACTGTTAAAAAATTATATACTGATTTAAAAAGTAGATTAAATTATCTAGCAAAAAATATTAAAAAAATTGTTGGAAATGTTATTGCTAATTCGGCAATAACAAATATGTATAGTGGATTAGTAGAGTTATCATGTTGTACAGAAGATGCAGATAAATTTTTAGATTATTATTTTTATATATCAACTGAAACAGATTTACCCATTAAAAATTACATAACTGAATCAAATATTATTTATAATTTTATAAATTATTTTGTTAGTTCAGGTTCAATACATAAATTTATATTATTTACTCCTGGAAAATTTGATGGAATATATAATGATATTATAGTAGATAATGAAATAAATACTCATCAAAGTTTGATTAAAAAAGTTTTTGAAATTTTTGTTGATACTGGTATATATGCAGGAACATTAAGAGAATATATTGGAAATAATGAGAATTCAATTGATATAAAATCCGGATTAACAAAAGAAGAGATTATGTCTAAAGATTATAGTATTGAAGAGTATCAAAATTTATTAAGAAATATTGAAAAACATAATACAAAATATTATAATTATGAAAAAAAAATATATATATCAGATAGTCAATTAAATAACCTTAAAAAAGATTCAAATTTATACTTAGATGAAATAATAAATCAATTAGTAAAAAATATTGCAAATATTTTAAATAAAGATAAAGATTTTATACAAAAATATGTAAATATGCTACGTAATTTAGGTATTTTTGAAAAAAATAATGTTAATTTAAATGTCAATAGTGATAAAAATAAAATTAAAAAAAGAGAATTATTAAATAAAGAGCGACTTGATTATTTGAAAAAATTTTATATTAATAAATTTAAGAAGTATTTATCTATTATTAAAAATGGAAATAATAAAATAAATAGTAATATTAATCTTAGTTTTATAGGAAGTGATACTTTAGAGCTAGAACTTCAAACTGATATATATAATGAAAATAAAAAATTATTTCCTTTTTTAGTTGAAGATGTAAGAAGTTATTTTTTAAATATCAATCCTGAGTATGATAATAATATAATAAATAGTATTAATGGGATGGATGATATATATGATAGTAATTATGAAAAAATTAAGGTTTACAGCGATTTTAATTTTAATGATGCATCAAATGTATTATTATATATTATATTATCACAATTTAATAAATTAATTTTATGTTCAGAAGATTTAAGTGGTAATAATTCTGATGAAAATATTAGTACTAATAATATTTATAGTAAAAATAATGTGAGTACTAAATGTAAATATATATGTTTATTTATTTTACTTTTATTTGAAGATTTAGAGGAAGATGTTGAATTTTATGTTAATTGTAATGAAGAAGTAACTAAGATTAAAAATAGTTTAATTCATGATTTAATTGATTATAAAAGTAAAATGTATTTTAAAGAAGATAATGATTATATTTCAAAAATGATAAAAAATTCTTTTTATACTAAAAGTATGATCATTAATGAATTAGAAGAAAATAATGAAGAGAGCGAAAAGATGGAAAAGATGGAATTGAAAGATGAAGAAGAGTCTGAATATATAATCAATAAAGGAAAAGAATATTATATGGAAAAATATGGATATTTACCAACAGATGATCAATTAGAAACATATAAAAGTGAATATTTAGATAATTATCATGAAGATAAAATTATTCAAGACGAAGTATATGATTTGGTGGATTCTACAGCAAAAGGTAAAGATGTTATAGATCAAGGTGCTGATTATGGTGGTTTTAACGAATATGATTTCGAAGATGGAGATGGATTCCCTTATGAAGAAGAAACTTATGAATAAATAAAATTTATTTTATATGAAACGTTGATTCTAATATTTTTCCTAATAAAAATGATATTAAATTTGTAATTAAAAATGTATCTGCTGTTATTATTTGTTGATTACTTGAAAATTTATCATAATAATTTCTTTCAAAAACATAAATATGATTATCTAAATATATATATAATCTATTAAGTAATTTATCTATTTTCCAAATAATAATATATTTTGGTTTCATTATAGATTTATATTTTATTGCAAAATATGGAAAATCAAAAATACCAATTGATTTCAAATATTTTTCTGAATTTAATATTATCATAGAACATTCTTCACCACATTTTATATTAATTACATTTTCATTGCTTTCAATAACACTTGTTTCAATAACTTTTGTAAAAGTAATAAAACCACTATATTCATATTTTTTAATTTTTACATATAAATCATCATTCAAAATATTTGGTTTAATACATAATTCACAATAATTATCATTAAAATTATAATTATTACTATATAATAATTTCCATTTTCCTATTACACTATCAAATTTATTTATTGTTAAAGATTGGACATATTTTATAAAAGTAAAATAAGTAAAATAGGTAAAATAATTTAAAAAATTCATATTTTTCTTTTTATTAAATTATTTACTAAAACTATATTTTAAGTAAATAATTTTATTAATAAATAATATAGATTTAATGAAAAATCAAAAAAATATTTTGTTAATTTTATTTATAATAATTATAATAGTTAGTGTAGTTCTTATGCTATTTTATAATTATTATAAAAAATATGAATATTATGATTCATATACTGGAACATTTACATTAGGAGGAAATTCATTAAATAATATAATTAATAGAAATATTTTAGATGAAGAAGGTGGTCATCAATTTTATTATGATGAAGGCATTAGTGGACCATTACATAGCGGGACAGTTAATTTTAATAAATCATTTTCAAAAACTCCTCTTGTTTTTACACAAGTAAATGGATCACCTGATAGTGAAGAGAATATTTATTCAGTTAATGTTTCAAATATTACTAATAATAGTTTTGATTATTATAAAAATGTAATTTATAATGAAATTATACCTTCAGAAGAGGGTGATCCATCTTCGATTGTAAAATTATCAAATGATGACAGTAAATTATTTAATTGGTTCGCTTTTTGAATGAAGTATTCTTAATACAATTTTTTTAAATATTTCATAATACAATTTTCTTTTATGATCTTCACTATATATATAATCATTCATTTCAAGAGTTTTCGTATATACCCATAATTCTTCGACATAATTATTAAATTTATAATAATTCCAATCATTATTTTTTATAAAATTTATATCTACAATAGGAAATATTAAATTAAAATATTTTACTATTTTTTTTATAAAATATTTTTTCATAATAAATATATCAAAGTTTACTATTTTAATATTTTCTAAATTATTTTTAACTTTCATAGCAATTGAAATATAAAAATTATTTTCTAATTTTATATCAAATAAATTATGATTGATATTATACTTGCAAATAATATATTTATATAAATTAATTTCATAATATTTATTATCAGTAAATGGTTTAATATATGGAATTAAATAACTTATCCATTCAATATAAAAATTATTATAAAAATAAAATCCTTTATTATGCATTATTAATTTCAATAATAAAAGATAATCAATTACTTTTAAATGATATTCATCTTCTTTATTAATTTTGTTTTTTACTATATAATAATTGAAATAATTCATATTATTATATAATTAATTAAAAATAATTTTTTATATTATTAATTTTATAATAATATT